>JACCED010001840.1_pt1 | contig 25233 bp, 20 predicted proteins | sample 7455021 | NCBI WGS metagenome assembly JACCED01 (sample SAMN15323456, study PRJNA562643) | freshwater metagenome | isolation source: river surface water | place: USA:Blue River Watershed | collected 2017-08-19
TAATTAATTATTGGAATGAATAAAAAATATATATTTTGTTTTTTTTTTTTTTTTTGTTTTTTTTTGTTTTTTTTTTTTTGTTTTTTTTTTGTTTTTTTTTTTGATTCACCATACTTAAAATCATATGGTTTATATATATTATATAATCATATTTAATAACGTATTTTTTTTTAAATTAAAAAATTCATATTGACCTTTTTATTAATCATTCGGATACTAACCAATGATTGTTTCGTATATTTTTTTTATAGTAGAATTAAATAATTTCCTTAAAAAATCCAAATCTGTTTTTTATTTTGGAAATTTCCCTGTTTTTTTCCTATATATGCCAAATGTTGGATATGATAAGTTATATATTCCATCTTCAGGTCCATCCTCAAAATAAAAAAATATATTGCCAAATATTATACTATCGAAAGTACTTCTATTGTCTATATCTAATTAGAAATTCTACAAATATTCTTATTATTTATCTTTTATATCTTTTTTTACACATTTAGGAGCATCTTTAGCATAAATTACATTTCTTATTTTTAATTATTCCATTAATGCTTAAAATCCTTACATATTTATCTAATCGTCAAAACATGAACTTAGCCAAAATTGACTTATTTCATATGTTTCATAACCTTATATTTTTATTATTTCTCGTGCATAAAAATTATCCATTTCTGTTAATTTTTAATCATTGCTGAGTTTTTTTACCTATTTAGAATTCATCATTATATAAAATATATCAAATCAGATACTAATATTTTCAATTTTTAACACGGTATATCGCTAAATCTTCGATTTAGCTCCGAACCATTCCTTTGGAATGATGCGTCATTCTAGTAGTAAATACCTCTTATAAAGTGGATTATCTAGTTATATTTCTTAGCTATACAGATATAAAATGGCCTATTTTACAACAGTATTTCCATAGTTATCAGTTTATGATATTTCATTAAAAGTAAGCTAAAACATCACATATGTTTTCCCATGTTTTATACGATTGTTTTAATCAGTCATTTGGTATTTTTTACCCTATTATATACCTGTTCCATTTATAGAAAAACCTGGTTTAAGATTATACTCAATATTACCATTTTCTAAGTAATTAGGGACTATTATAAAGATGTCATTTAACTTAAAATCAAACTTGTATATCTATGCAGAACCATTAATTGCAAGATACTAAAACAGCTCCAACATATCAAGTTTCACATTATAAATCGGAACATTATGTATCAATTGCTTCATTAATTCTAGTTGTAAAACTGTCTACATACGATTTACTTATTGCTCTGATAGATCTTTTAGCTTCTCTTTTAATAGCACTGCATTCTCTGAATCTAAGTCATCTATTGAACGTAAATCTTATATTTTGAGACGTTGTAGAACTCTCTTTATTGATTCATAATATTTAAATGCATATTTATATAAAAACATGAATTATTTACGTTAATCTTTGATATACTAAAATTCCTCAGGCATATGAATTTCTTCTTCTTCACGAAGTATATAAAGTAATAAAATGACGATTGGATCATCATATCCGAAACGTCTCATTTGATAGTATTATTCGAATGCTGTTTCGTTGAATTTGATTACTTCTTTGAAACGCTTAGCGTATTGTTTAAATATGCTTTTAGTATCTCTTTATTGGTTATTTTTCAATATATTTTGATAGAAGATATAATGATGGAGTTATTATTATTTATCTATTATATCTTCCTTTTTGAACTATTCTTTTAGAATGTTATAATTAGCAACTTAAAATTTATCATTCGGATCTATTAATTCATATACATTTAGTATCTTATATTGTATCAGTTAATTAAAATCAAATGGTTAAACTTATGATATTAGATTATCATTCACGTTAGTAAATATGTAATTATAGATTGTGTTTAATGGATTTTTATTAGCGCTGTTTTTAATGTATAATTTATGAAATATCAAGAAATCAGTAGCATAAGTTTTCGCTAATCCAAATAGAGTTTTCATTACTGTCAAAGGATCTAAATTGTACAAACCGAGGTTCTTAGATTTAATTATTTGACTTGGTTCATACATGCCAAAATAACTTCCTTTAGCTCCTGGGATACGCGATAAACGACCTAGTCTCTGTATTTTACTTTACATATTGATCATAGTACGTTCTAGTTTAGTTGCTTGAAATTTCTTGTATACTAGTTATTAATATCCTAAATCTACGACATAACGGAGTTCAACTATAGTGACTGATTCTTCTACTATCGGAGTAGCAACGTAAAATATATATTTATAATTAGTTTTTACTTTATTATATGGTTTACCTTCTAGAAAATTACGTACTTGATTCTTAGAACAGTCAATTTACGCTAATTTTCTTTTATCATCTATTATTAGATTGACTAACATATTTACACCACGATAAATAGGAAGAGAAATAAATGAATCATCTTTGATATTCTAATTGAAGAAATCAACTAATTCATCGACTCCTTTTACACTATGAATGAAGAATAGTAAATCTTGTCTTTCAACTAGTTCATCTTCATATTATGGATTAAGATTGAAAGGTTTTCCTTAATCCTACGCTATTTTTTTATCTCTATAGTATCTATCAATGGATTATATAGCTTATGAAATTTACATTGCTTTATTCACACCTAATTTCTTTGCTTCATTGAAATTTAACATAGGTTTATCTAGGTATGTTTCAGTACGTCTAAGTATGCTTGGTTTAGTTCTTTAAAATGTCTCATGAACACGGATTCTATAAATAGTATGAAAGAAACTGTTAAATGCATCTTCATCTTCGTCTATAGTAGCAGATAGAATCATTATTTTGAGCTTCTTGTTTAGTTATGTATAAAGTCTCATTAGAGATATTATTAGCTCGATATTCAAGTTCTTTTTATGAGCTTCATCTACTATTAGAATGTCATAAAAAGTTCTAGTAGTGATACTTTAGCAGTTTTTTTTATATTCATAAGACCCTATGTAATTCAGTTCTTCTAATTATTTTAGTTGTTGTTCTAAATGGTTTTCAGGAATTAATTGTTTACTTAATATAAATTTACTGGAGAAATCAGCTAATAATTTACCATCAGTATAGAAACATAATCCAAATTATTCAGGAACATCTTGATATCCACGTCTTCTAGAAAGTATAGGATTAGTGAGGAATTATTTGTATTATATTTATTGAACTGGTTCCATATCTTATGATCCATTACCAATAGTTTTAAAGTTTTCATAATCAACAAAAGCAGCAGTACGAATACGAAGAATACTTTAAAGAGCTTTAAGAGTTGGTTATGAGCAAGCAATGCGTGAAGTATTTGATACTTTGGAATCATAAATATTGATACAATAGTTATAATACATGATCATTCTAGGAATTTAAGTACTTTTTCCACCACCTGTATCAGCGGAAAATATCATTAGTTAATTGAAATAAAAACTTGTAAATATCTTTATTTGGTCTATCGTACGATACATGAATTATTTCTAGTATTCTTTATAAGTTTTATCGAATCTATTGAAGAAAAGACCTGAATAAAAGTTACAGCAAACCATATTTTTATTCTCTATTGAACTGTTAAAAGAGTCTAATGTATTAGTTTTCTAAGTCATTCCCATGAGGAATAAATATAAGAAATTGATTTTTTGATCATTGTCTAGTATTCCTTTTAATACGTTTAAATCAAGATTATTAAGCATCATACGTTAACAAATCATGAAAATAGGATGATTAAATAGATCTTGGTCTTTATAGAACGATCTTCTTTAGCGTACCACGGAGTCTATAAAACCTGGTTCATCTTAGAACTATAGGTCTCTTTCAATAGTCTTTTTCAGTATATCTATGGTCTGTTACATTATAAATTCCTTGTCATTTAGAGATCCTAGATTCAAATAATAATCAGAGTAATATTAATAATTTTATTCAATGAATTATGTCAAATCAGTCGTCCTATCATATAGCAAATTAAATAGATTATTATAGTTACTAAACATTCTTTTCTTCATATAACGAATCAAATCGAATAGTTTTTCTTTATTATCAAATACCCCACAGTTTTCAATATCTCCTACTTTAAAGTCATTTTTTATTTATCCGATGTAGATCTCAGCTATGTCAAATTCGTAAAAATCTGATTAAATATTAAGATAATCTAGTGTTAAAGAGAACTCTTAGAGTATATAATCTAGAAGTTCCTATATAAGTACACGGAACTCTATAGAATCTAAGTACTTCTTTTTTTTCGGGTTTCTTTCTATTATTTTTTGATAGAGGGTCTCAATTTTTGGATCAATAATGCTCTTTGTTTTATTTAAATGTTTTCTAGTTTACATTGTATATATATATTATGAATGATATTTTTTATTGTTTAGTTATTATAATATTAATAAGTATAGTACTTAATTTGTCAATTTAGAACGAATTTGTAGGATAATTAGTCACATAAAATAATGTTAATAATACAGTGAGAAACATCGTGTTAATTTATTTAATTATTATTTTATATAAATAATTATAATATAAAATCTGATATTCTATATATATATGGATCCTTCACCACAATAAACATTTCTATATTACATCTATAATATTCATGAGAACAGCAAATATTTGTAAATAGATGATAAATATTATGTAAGAACTGATGCATTACCAATTGAAAATGATGATTAAAAAGCCATCAATTTGTTTTATACATATGTACTCAGTCCTATAGTATAAGAATTCATGGATAGATCAGATAATACGTTCTTCAAGAATCATATGAAGTTTTCAGGTTTGTTATCTAATAGTGTTCAAATATCAGAGTAAATAAATGAAAAACATTAAAATTAACCTTTCGATTGGGAGTTTTTCAGTTTGTTATACAATGACCAAGAAGCATAATAAAATTTCATTGATTTCATATAGAACACCTTTGAATAGATATAACCATTTTTCATTGAATTAGTGTAAAGTTTCTTAGGTGCAGAGAACGATATGATAGTTAAATTATAAGATATGAGCACTATACTTAATAATACTAAAAACGGATTTTTAAATCAATTAGAACTCAAAAATTTAGTATAGAATTTCTTCGGATTGATCTTGAATGATGACTTCTTATAACTAGTCATGAGAAACGATTAGGACTTCGTATAATAGTTCTTAAATAAGACAAATATATAAAAAGCAATAGAATTCATATAACAATTAGGATATCAAAATTTAGGTTCTAAAATCGCTATTTATTTATTTAAAAGTTCTATTCTAGATTAAGTTTCAAGGATGAATAGTAAAACCTTGGTAAATTTAGGTTTCTATTTGTATTTATTAGACATATTAGATAACCAAGAATACAGATAATTAATATCAAAAAATGTAAAAATGAACATTAAATAAGTATATTCTTTTGACATCAAAGATGGAAAGGGAAAATCTTTGTAATAAACGTTGGATGTTCTCAGTGATTATATATTAGAAAAGATCAAAGATCAAAATATAGAAATCTTGAAGAAATAAAACAAATACTTATTCTAAAATAATAAATTCTCTATACTTACTGCTGATCCAAATAATGTAAATAAATAACCAAAAAATATAGAAGAAATATGGTATATTCATAATTTAAGAAATGAATATCATGCATCTCAAGGTCATGTAGATACTATTAACGGAAACGGAGATACAGCGAAATAAAAAAATGAAGCTTTATAACAACGTAATAGAGAAAAAATAGGAGCATTATATGGGTACACAGTTCAAAATATTGATATATATGAAGCTGAGAAAATAGATCTGCAAGTAAAATTGGAAGAAAAATAAGTAAAAGCAACATCTAAGTAATTAAATACTATTTTATATAAATAATCGAGTTCATAATAGAAATTATATAATAAATATTTTGCATATGACTAATCGGTGGAAATTGAAGAATATATCAAACATATTCATAAAAAAATGTAGAAACATCAAGATAACTAAACCATAATATATAAACTATAAAACCTTGGTTTTGAACTAATATAATTCATAAGTGATAACATATGTGATCATGGATTAGTTGTAAATATATTATAAGCAGCAGTGTAAAAGAATATTTCTAAATTTATTTCTCTTGTTATATGTGAAAATATTCAATTAATAGATTCCATAGAATACAAAACATTTTACAATTCTGAGTTATTATAACATAATAAAATACATTTTATATTAGACCAATTCTTCTCATTAGATAGTAGTGACAATGATGTTCAAAAATAAATAATTAATCCATTAATGGACACGGTTTGTCAAGAAGAATATACAATATCAAACATATAGTTAAATCAAATGCAATTCGAGAATTCTGATAAATCTAAATCTCTCGGTTCTAGTGTGTTAGATTATACAAAAAATATGTATTAACCAGGTGCTTTTGGTGTTCCTAAAGCAAACAAAAAACAAAAGAACTTGAGTAAATATGATGAAACTTAATAAAAAATAAATATGTATTTAGGTAAATTGATGATTTCAGTCAAATTTTTAAATAAATAATATTAACAAAGACTCACCAAGAAATAGCATGAATAACAATACTAAGTTTATAAAATATATAAGAAAAAACTAAATCAAATAATTAATAACGTATAAGTGCTCGAATGGTGTTTTATAAAGATAAAGAAATAGTTATATTAATAAGAAAGTAGTTCTTATACTAAAGATTATTATATTAATGATATACCTGAATAATCTGGTTTCTTAGATAAAAACAGACAAGATTTTAATATTTAATAACTGAGTGCTTTTACTGAGATGTACAATTTATGCATGAATTCTAATATTTAATACATTTCATATATTGGATAATAATACTAATCTGTCAAATTGTTTGATGTAAATGGCGGAAATTTAGTAAACAATACTGCTTGGTAAAGTAATTTATCTAAAATATTCGCTAAAGGATACGCAAAAGATGCGTTAAAATAAGGAAATCCAAAATAATTTTTGGCGTAATTATAGAATTGGAAACCATTGGTGTCTAATCAATAAAAAGAATTCGAAATAAAAATATATAACGAATAAGAGTACGTGATAGCTATTTAAAATAATGTTAATTCAAGTGATAAAATACATAGAATAGAACTATTTAGATAAGAAATAATTGATGATAATTTAGTAATCGATAACAATGCAATATTTGATAAAATTAAAATAGTAGTGAATGATAATGTTTTGATACTAGACCACTAAGAAATTAAAAAAAGCGGTAATTTAAAAATAGATGAAATTATTAAACAATAATTACAAGGATATTCTAATAAATAAATATAATTAGATTTAAAGATTTAAGTGCCTAAATTCTTCACGGTAATGTCTTCCGGAATTATTTTACAATGTATCAATTATTACATGTAAAATCTAATAGAATTCAAAGAAGTACTAGCTAATATACAAAATGTATAGGAACTATATATAATGTCAGGTAATTTATCATTAATGCAAATATTATAATAATTATTATTCAGAACTTTTCTTAATAACTATATGTTATACAATATGAGATAATTCAGTATATACAACGAAAACAGAACTATGTAAGTATATCTAAGAATGATGCTTGATTAATATAAAAGCCAAGATTATACTAATTTATTATATAACATCAAGGAACATATTTAAATATTATAAAGAATAAGTCAACCTTATTGTTTGAATGAAAATGATTACGAATGTGCATTTAAACATTCTGATTTGGGTTTATTGAACTCTATGTTTACTAGGGAATTTTAAAATAGAAAAATACCTGTCAATAAGAGTGAAAAATTTCTAGAAATTCCATTATTACCTGATTAAATTGTTAGAAACCAAACTAAATTAAATGATGCATTAAATAGTAACTAATTAATAATTGATTTCATTAAAAAAAATGGGTTGTATATTTAGAACAAATGTAAGAAAATCAAATAAATCATATAAGAAACATTAGATACCATTTTATAGAATTTTGATGTATCAGGAAAAAAAGGAAAAGAAGGATTATCTTAAATGTAAAAATTGGCAGGAATTTTGGGAACAGCTGGTGGTGAATGGAAACCCTTAAGACTACATATAAATGAGAAGGAGGAATACATATTAAATGGATTATTGGACTAAAATGCGAACAAAGGGAATCCGTAAAACAATTATACAGCGAATGATTTGATTGCTAATAGTGGGAAGGTATTCCCATTTTATATTAACAGAATACTTGGAAAAATAAATAAATTACTAACAGATGATAATACCTTTAATAAAACTGGACCGTTGAAAGATTTAGAATTAAAAATGGAGAAATTATAAAAAATGAACTCATCCGATGTGTATTCTTTTGAGTTCTATAAATAAATAGACGAACATCTAAATGACATAATTTAATTATTAAATGACAGTTTGATCACCATAGATGTCAAATAATAGATATGTAGGAAAACAATCTCAGCATTGAGCAATTATAGATCTGATGATGATGATATAAATAGAGAATTAGATAACAGATTAAGAAGCGGATTAGCAGATATAGCTAGATCAACGGATATGGTACAGAGAAATTTATATGATTTGAAATAATAATTGAATACTGTTAATTTTAAAGAACAAATATAACAACTAAAAAATATCTCATAAAAAGGAGTATTATTAACATAAATGCAATCATTTGGGACAATTTTCTAAGTATAATAATTCTATGATGTATATGGAGAAGATGATACCAAACCAATACATAGAATTTTAGATTTATACACACATGATTGTTAATATTAAAAAACAGGAATTTGGCTTAAAATACCTCAAATAGTGTTTCCAAACTCAAACGTCTAAATGTTATACTCATTCACACAAAGAAATACATTTAACAACTATATATTGGATAATCATCCATTCTTCTATTATTTATAAATTATAATCAGTGAATATTATGTACTATATTATAAAACTGGTTAAGAAATAGGTACCGGAAATTTGGATAAATTATCAACTTTAAGACAATTATTCACTATCGATAATCCTAAATCATAAGAAACATATGATATAATTGTAGAAGCTTTGGAATAAAATATAAACAAACCAGGAGCTATTAAATTATTATAATTTCTATAAAAAGATTAAAAATTAAAGAATATATTAAATAAATAGAAATTGGTTGATAAAAAGATCTTTCCTGAATATAAAATGACAAATGCTATCGGAGACTAGGATGAAAATGATATATTGAATGTCATTACAGATAGTTTCATTGCTGCAACAAGAGATGAAATTTATGAATTTTTCTATAGATAAATAGAAAAAGATGATACTGACGAGAAATATAGGGTAGTTTCAGATAACCAATATAATAGGAACAAACTAGATCCTAATTTATATTAATTCACCGATAAAATAGTATTTTCCAATTTCTCATTTAACATGGGAATAGAAGATAATGAATCAGAAAATTATAACAGTTTCTTGTTCATAAATAGCTTAGATAATATAATGAACAGCATAATATCAGTTGCTAATGATAATTTAAGAACATTATTTCCCGATCAATCTGCAGTCACTGATTATGATGATAATGGAGATAGGAGTAAGGTTAATTTAGTTTAAAGAAGAGCATATTATGATATGTAGCCGATTATAAACGATATAAATACTGATACGAGTATCGGCGAAGCCTAATCTATATAAAAAGCTCTATATATGCTATAAACTAATATCGAACATGTACCATGGTTGACATATAATATACCTCATATGATTATATCAAAAGATCATAATTTTATAAATACAGGAAATTTGTTTGATGCTAATATAGCTAACGCAAATAATGTAACATAAGAAACGATATTCAGAAATTGTATGTATTAATTAAACAATGAAAATATACTTTTAAAGATGTATCTATAAGGAGAATTCTTAATGCTAAATAAAGTATTCATTCTTAGTAAATCATTATAAGGACAACTATAATAAGAATAAGAAAAAGACTATAATAAAGTACTTATGTAAACACTCAGAATATGTTAATATATATAATTAAGAAGAATTGTCCCTGAAAATCTATTAGCTGTTTGTTATCACATGCATGAAAGACTAAAAAAAAATATATTCAAAATAAACAATTACTTTAATTTATTGATATATTTCATAGTTTGTAAATAATGCGGATTAAATCCAGTATTCGACAGAACAATAAAGTATCCGGTAGACGCTTTCAATATGGATTTCTATATATAAAAAGAACAACTCAAGAATTTCATTGATTTATTGAATTGTGATAACTATGAAGATCACAAAAATATAGAAAAAAGAGAAATATTAAATATAAAGATAGATTTTTCGACAATATAATAAAGATAATTATAGGAAAAATTAGTTCAAATTTTCGATTAATTATATTATCTTATGAATGAAGGACAGTCATTTAATAATTAAATAATATAAATTATTAATAAATATTTATTCGGATAAGTCGATACAGGAATATAAAAAAATTATACATAAAGTGCTAATCATAATTTATTGCTAAAGAATCTTAAATAAAGGCAATTAAATTTTATATATTTAAAAAATCATAGACAATATGATTTGTAGTAAATATTTAGTTTCGAAGAGCTCAAGTAGGTTAGATACAACGCTGGAGGTAATCCGACGGGGATAGTGGCGAAAAATAAATAAAGAGACGATATAATAAGAGACACAAAACTATTCAATTTATATAATCCTGATCTAATATAGATAGTATAAGTACCATTTGGTCCAATAGCTGATCCAGATATTCCAACTCCAATACAAAAAGAATTAGGAATATAGAACGCAGGAATAGTATGTTAATTATTCACGTTTTAACTCAATAATAAAAACTATTTCGATTTCTTGGAAATTGATGATTTGTTTTAATTGTCACCTGATAGAGTTTAAGACTTTGATACATATAATTCTTCTCTATAAATAAGCAAAAATTATAAAATGATGGATAAAATAGATAGTCTAAAATATTTCGCAAATTAATACAATCAATATCCAATAGTATATGCAATTTCTAATTTACCCAATTATACATAATCGTTATTCAGAAAAAACAATAAGACGAAAACAGGAATATTATTTGGAATACTTGGTGGAATTTCTAGTAATTATAATTATAATAATCCATAAGACATAAAAGATAATGAAATATTATAATATATTGATTTTAAAAATATAATAAAGAAATCCAGATAAGTCCCAAATCAAGCGTCTAACGATTAAATATAGGGAATTTATTGGGTTACTAGAACTCTATCCTATTCAGCAATTGGTTAAGAAAATAAAGCAGTTTCTAAGACTCTATCAACAGAATAAAAAAAATACATATCTATTCATATAAAATAACATAACAAATATTAAGACCCGTAAAGTTTGGATTATTTGGAAAGTAGAATATCAAATATAGAAGATATATAAAATAATATAAATGATGTTGAGACAATGATAATTTCGCATAAACCTTGGCCAAAACTATCAAGAGATGATATTGATTCAAAATGTTATAAACACCATTTAGAATCTCAATTCTAATAAATACCAACTGGATAAGGTAAAAGTTCTGCTTTATTACCATATTTCTCAAGCTTATAAAGAGAAGACACTATGATATTAACAATGGACAATTTAGTCGAACAGAATGTTGAAGATTTTAATCTAAATATGTTGGGAAATACTTCGCAATTAGTTACTATAAATGATAAAAATATGATGCTAATGTTATCTAGAAAAAATAGATTCTTGAAAGATCAACATGAGACCTATAGCAGTTACATTCATTGCATACATGATTCAACAAATAAAAATCAAGGAAAATTAGAAGCAGATTACCCTCTAGATGAAAGAAGAAGACTCACTAGAAACGCTCAAATAGAAGTATTCAAGAAATGTTAGGAATAAATGATTCATGTAGATATAGGAGGAGGTAGCAATGAATATATATTCAAATTCCCAAAGAAATTCATTTTCATATGTGGATATAAATAATATCTTAAATTCCTATTCTAAGAATATCGTGATGAATTAATGGTTTAATATGATTACATAATACAAGAAAGAAACCTCAATTGGAAAGAATAACTCATGTTAAATGGTGAATAAATGCTTATGTAAAATAATAAATACTTAGAATAAATGAGTCTCAAAGATAAAAATAAGAACATATTCGATGACCTCTTCGAAAAAGTAATTATGTATAGAAAAATAGATAAGAAATATTGTTATTTGCTTGATGAATTCCATAGTATATTCTCTAATGATACTATCTATAAATACATTGAATAATCCGAAGATTCAAGCAAGGAAATTAGCAATTTAGAATCTGAATTTGAGAAAATCAAAAGAGCTATAGTCTACGATCCTAAAGAAAACAGCTTCTCTATAGATGGTGATAAGTGGGAAACATGGATGAAAGATATACCTGAATTTAAAAGAATTTAAATCGAAAAACAACTAAAAAGTTATAATAAAATGTAATTGAATATCAATTTAGGTATTCATGATCTCATATAGAAAGAGAACTAGTGTCCAGATGATGACACATTTGATGATTTATAATCTCTAATTTTAGCTCGTCCATTGAATTAAGGAATCATATAATGCAAGAGTTTCTTCGATAGTTACTTATCATAAACAATATTCAGTTATTTAATGTACATTTAATTCGCTTATAAGAGCTATTAGAAACTCAGAGATTTAGATATCATGGAAATAAATAATTTACTTTAAACAAAGAGAATTCCTGAACTTAATGAGTAAGATAGAAAAATAAATGCTGAAGAATATAACAAAGTATATGGATTAGTATAATTAATAGTAGAAACTGGTTTCAATAATCTACCAGATGAATCTAAATTATTATTACTTCCATATTATTAACTCAAATTTGAGTATATGTTGGAAGATAAATTCGCAGCAGATTTTGATTAATAATTGAAATAAAGAATCGAAACATAGATAAGATTACTCGTATAGAAAAAATAGAGAGATTTAGATGCAGAATATAGAAACTTCAATGAAAAACATATCAAATTAAGTGCTTTAGTAGTTGCAGTAATTGGTGAATAATTATTTGGAAATATCAAAGAATAACTAAACAAAGTCAAAGCGGTAATTCCATTAGAATAAATATGTAAATTGATAACTAAAGACTTAAATAAATCAATTCCATGCAAAGGTTCAAAAGTATATGAAGTAAACTAGTATGATTTATTATTACATATCAATTAGTCTAGTTACTTGTAATATGCTGTTTCAGGAACTACAACAACTGCAGTATATGATATAAATGAAATAATCAGAGATATTTCTCCATATTATTAGACCACTGATGCTAACCATGAGAATTAAAATTTGTATTTCATAGGCAACGAACCAATCATTGAAGGTGCTTTACATGGTGATATGGATAAGAGATAACTAATAAATGTCTACCAAGGTTCTAAATTCCAATAAGTTGCCGACATTGACAATTCATTACTCAAGAAGAAATTGATGAATAATGTAATAAAAAATAAGATTAAATACACTAGAATGGATGAAAAAGAACTAGATAACATAGTAGATAAATACTTTGCTGACTATCCACACATGACATATTTTGAGAAAATAGATGATCATTTAGACGAACTTTTTGGATTAAATGGAACATAATTTACACAATTGATTAATAAATATCATGAATAATGTCTCTAATTAGATCCATTAAATGCATAAAGTACTGGTTTTAGATTAGATTAAACAAATGTTGGTATTGCTGCTAAAAATAAATATCAAGCAATATTGAATTATCCAATAGGTACATCTATAATTACTTATATGGGAAGGAACGCCGGTATTGGAATCGGGACACAAACGGATAATAATCGTATAAATAATGGAACTGATATAATTGGAAGCGCTGATCCTAGAAACTAGTATATAAAATAAAATGTAGATTAACTATCCTCGGCAGGAAAAGCATTATATTCATTCGATCCATAACCATAAAGATACACATAAGTATTCCATTTATTACCAGATTAAAATGGATTATTATAAAACATTGAAAACGTATAAGATTCGCTCAATGGATTAGATTAATAAGCAAAAGATTACTTTAAAGTAGTAATAATCTATGAAAGTAAAGCTGATAACAATTTTGATATGTATTTTAACATAGGAGGTAAATATTTAAATAAAGAACAATTAAGAAATTGTATATTAAAAGCAAATTATCATAATAATGATGTCCCTGATCCAGTATATAGTATAAATGATTTATTAGTAGATTTATAGAAGAACTCCAGGAATATGTAAAAATTATACAATTTATTCAAATTTAGAAACCCAAATCATGATTATAAAGAGAATGGTAATAATGATGTTAACATATTAAATCCAATAATATTAAGAAACCAAGGTGTAAATTAAAGTTTCTAAAACACTCATTTCTTAATGGTTTTCAAGATGTCAAGAACGACTGGATTCGATGTTTAAAATTAATAAAATTATACTCATTCTGTATGTTCTATTATTAATACTAATAAAAATTTACATAATAAAACTAACATAAAATCTTGGCTCTAAGGTGTAGGAAGATGTAGAACTTTGGACTGCTTTACTCCTATATTTGTATACCTATATAAAGACTAAGAAAAAAATATCGAAGAATAAGATATAACTATAGATGAAAATTAATTATACATTTCTAATGATTTCAAAAACAGATTCTTCAATTATTAATCATTCGGTAAAGATTTCGTTTTAAGATTGGCATTTGCGTAGAATAAAGGGTAATTATTCTCTAGTAATTAGTTATTATAAATATTGAAATGTGATTAATAACAATTAGCTGCATAAATTGCCGCTAGTAGATTGTAACCTATTTCTACAGCCAATAGTACGTAATTATATTTATTCGTAGGAGCGAATGATGGTAGTAATAAAATAGTAATAAATCCAAAATAATTAATAGATTCTTATGTACAAAGAGTTAAATTCTATAAATATCTCTGTCGTAACGAATTAGTCTATAATAACAATCCAATCCATTATTAATTGTTCTCTAAAGCAATATTAAAAGGAGATTTCAGACTTAAAGAAAACATCGAATTTACTGATTATAACTATTACAATAACATGGGTTGGAAAGATACTCGTGAAAATATGATGAAATTTTCAGTACTTGGTAAGAACTTCTAAGAAAGATCTTCTATATATTCTAATATAAGATTTTGGAGTAATAAATGGACTGGTTCTTATAAAGATGAAGATGATTTAATGCTTGTTTAACAAATGTAAATGTAACAAAGCTAATAATAAATATAACAAATGTAACAACAAATGCTATAGAGATAATAATAATAATAACTATAGCTATAACAAGTTATGATGGAATTATTCAATGAATAGTATCAATACGACTATGATTCTTCTATGTTAAGATATTTCATAATGTTATATCAAGGACTCAATACTAACTACTAATACCTTTATAATGGCAGTGAAGAATCAAAGAAATTATTACCTTTATTCAAAAGAACCATCATAAGAGCTTATTAAGATTAAGAAGATTTTGATTTAACATTAGATGCTATCAATATATATGAAAAAATAATAAAATTGTTGTCTAGGGAAGAATATGGAGTGGAAATATCAATAGATAAGGATAAAATGATTGAATAACTATAAAATCTCAAATAAGAAAGATCTGAATAATTATAGTAACAACAAAAGAAAGGTAAAAAGAAAATTGGTGGTAAATATAATAAATGATAGCATATTATAGATATTTGAAGTATATATTTTTACTATATTTTTACTATATTTTTACTATATTTTTGCTATATTTTTACTATATTTTTTACTATATTTTTACTATATTTTTACTATATTTTTACTACACATTTTACCATATTTTTATAGTGTCAAAAACACTTTACATTAATTGCAAAGTGGTTCAATAGCCTATAAAACAACTTTTGCTCGTTTCAATTTTACATCTTTAGTATATTATTTACCATATATTTACCATATATTTACCATATATTTACCATATATTTACCATATTTTATCACTTAAATTATCACTTAAATTATTACATATATATTTATATACGGTCTTGGAAATCAAATATAGGACTGTATTCTAAAGAGTATTTTTAGCGTATTTCTTTCTTGTACCATTTATGTATATCTTTAGGTTCTACGTTTTAAAATTCTTTTATATATTTCTTTATTAATACACAGTCTTTATCGATTTTCTTTTGTTATATCCAAGGATTTTCATAACGAAAATACGCTTGACATAAAAAACCAGTACTGGAAACCCATTACCAATTTGCGTTATTAAGTGTGATATCATAGTCCTACAGGTAATTAGCAAAGAGTTTTTCTCCGAATTTCCAATCTAGGTTGCATATTTTGACTATGAAATTTGCTATTAATAAACGCTGTCTGTTATCTATTATTCCAATATGATATAACTATTTTAAACTAGAATCTACAATAGGAAATCCGGTAGTTGCTTGAAGTATGTGTTTTTCATAGTTTTTGTTTGATTTGTATTTATAATATTATTTACGTACGGTGTCATAGCATTATAAAGAATCGTAATTGTGATAATAGAATTCTCTCCAGAGTATATTACGCAACAATCCGAGGGATTGTTTCGGAGACTGTTAAGTACGCCTATCATTTTTACAATAGAATTGTCTAGAACTATATATCCCAAATTTAATAAAAGAACTGTTTTATCCATGTTCTTTTGTGTTATTTATGATGTCTTGGAATACCTGTTTAATTGGTTTTTTATTATATTTAGAATTGAAATGAATTAGTAGTTTATTGAAAGTATAACAGTAGTCACTTTTCATAGTTTTATTAGATAATGTTTATAATATTTTCTTTTGTTTATCTATTATCTAAATTTTCTTGTTTTTCAATGCTTCATAGAAATAGGTGAATTTCTTAGGAATTTTATTGAAGGTTTTTAGTATATAATCTCTGGAAAATATGAATTAATCATCATATTAATTGCATTAAACACCATTGTTTATGCATATTTTTTATATATTCCCGTGTAGTTACTTGGAATATGGTGAGATATCTTTGTTGAAACTTATTGAGTTTATATTGTTATTTTTTATCAATTATTTGATTATTTTTATCGGATCACCGTAGAAGAATTAAATTGGTATTTTCTGATGTAGTTTATAGAGCATGAGTAACATAAAGTTGAAACAATGTGCAGAAAAGTACTGATTAGATGTAATCTATTGTTTAGTGAATATAAATATGGGAATTATTTGATCATAAAGGTCTACTATGTTATTTAGACAAGTATTATCTATGATTCTGAAATCTCTATTCATTAGCCATATGTTCATTATATAATATATTTTTAAGATAAAAAATGTAAAAAAATATATAAAAAATAGATATAAAATAGATAAAAAAATGGTTATAAAATAGTATCAAATAGAAATATAATATCATCTATCAGAGCTAGTTGATCTGTTTCTTCTATATTTGTCATCTTGTTTTTATATATACTAGAATACTTCATAATCAATTATTTTTCGTATTATATACCATAAACTTTCATAACATATATAGATTGATTAACATAACAATTATTAATAGCATAGGCATATAAGCTGCATAATAACACCACATACGTCCTAATTAATGATCTTCCTTCCAACGGAAATAAGAACTAAAGAATGATACTAAACAAACTACAAACATGAATAATCCGAGAACTAAATCAGTCTTTATGAAATTAAGTGAATAAAGAGCTAATGTAACTAAGAAAATAGAATAAAATATACCAGCATATTGTAGCTCGTTCCATTCCCATATCAAACCGTTGAATTAATGATCTTTAGTGATTTCTTATTTTGATTATAAAGTAACATCTATCTTATCATAACTGTAGTAAATAAAACCAGAGCATAAAACAATGGTGAAATACAAGAATTCTAATTTACTTGGTGCATAGAGTAGAATAGATTCTAATTTATTTAATTTATTACCATTTGACACTAAGAAATAGCTAACGAGTCCTATAACTACTGGTTAAAGATTATTGGCAATCATGGCTAATTTTGTGTAAAATTGATTGTTGGATTTCTATTATGGATCTTCTATATTTTGGTTTTACCAGAGTTTATAATCAAGTAATTACATGAATCCTACAAACCAGAAGAAAATAGCTGCTGCATAGTATGCTAATTACAATTTCGGAGCATCGGATAATAATAGATATGAACTAGTGAATAAAGCTATGCTAGAAATGGTATTTACAACATATGAATTATAGCTTGCTTTAGTAGTGAAACACATATATAAGAGAAGTAAAATATATTTTTTCAAAGAAAAAACCACATATCATACGCATGAGTATATCTATGTGATTAAGTAAAATGCAATAAAAGTGTTTTTCTTCATTTCAATTTTGTTACATATTTATAGTATATTTATAGCATATATTGTAGTATATTTATAGTATATATTATAGCATATATTATGGTATATTTATGATACATGTTTTCCAAAGGAAAACCGTATATAGCATATGCAAGCATATATTATACACGATTTCGTACTATCATATTAAAAGGTTTTTTAAAATTTCAATTTTTAGATTTATCGTAGTTTACGTCGTAAAGATATTATAAAATAAAGACATCATAAATTAGATACACATATATGTAATTCGTTATTGATAAAATCATAGCCTAAATATATTATATTATCACATATATGTTTGCATTGCTTTATTTGAGTGTCTTTTGTTTTGACTATTTAATAGATACTATCAAAGATATTTTCCTATATTTTATTGAATTTATAACAACAATTAGTGTCTAAATAATGCTTCAAAAAATTGATATATTTATCCTGTGATAAGTATTAAATAAGTGTTTATTTATTGTAAATTAGATCCATATATAAAATATATATTAAAATACAAAAAAAGATATAAAAAATGATTACGTGCATATATATCATATATTCATTGTGTATTTATCATTGAATTTATATTTATACCCCTATAAGTTAAAATCTTTATATTCATAATCCCAGATATGGTCTCTTTTATTTATAACGAAGCTCATTGGTCCATACATGTTGAAATAATAATCTTCAATCCTTGTTTTCACAGTTTCCAAGTGGTCTTCATAAATATGTGCATTTGCTATTTACATATATACTTTTCCTTCTTTTAATGAAAAATGTTTCGCTAATAATTTGAGTAACAGTTAACTAAATATCATATTCATAGGCAATCCAAGAATCACATCTGTTGATCTGTTTATAGTAGTTATATCTATAGTATCTATATCATCATTTTTATATATATTTATCACATGAATTATGTTATGACATGGTGGAATCAAAGAATATCCGCTAGAGAACGGATTAAACATAGTGATTACATGGCGTCTTGAGTATCTATCTTTGGTTATATTTTCAATCAATTATTTTAATTAATCTATGGTATTTTTTTTATCTACCATTTCTCCATAGCTACTAGAGAAGTTCCTTAAATTTACACCATAAATAGCACCGAGATCTGTGTTAGATCTGTTTTATAGAAATTACTAATCAAATTTTTATAGATCTAATTATTATATGTACTATTAGCTTACATTTCCATTCCAGAAATTGATACCTTTATCTTGCAATATTTTTATATCTGATTGCCCTTTTAAGAAGAATAGAGCTTCTTCTATGGCACCTCTGATAAATATTTTCCTATGTGTAAGTACATCTAGTTAATTTTCTACACAGTCAATTACTATGTTTTATCCATACAAATTATACGTATTACCATTGCGAGATGTCTATTTAGAACCGTTTTATATGATATTATTTATCAGATCTAGATATTACATTTCTGTACTTTTGTAATTATAATTAAATACTTGTACTCCATCTCCAAGAGTAATTTTCTGCTTTAAATACTTGGAATCGTGTTATAAATTTATATAAATAGGATTCTAAAATTTTACGCTGTTTATTATTATATCTTCTATTTGGGTACCATATATTACCCTCTATATAATATTCTCCGTGGTTCCTTTTAGATATTATTGTCCAATTTAGGTAACGAATACGTCATCTATATGTGGTCTAAAGTTCTTAAATACATTCTCAATAGTTTTTTATCCACCGATTAGAAAGTATTTTCTATATCCATTTTTATACCCATTTTTCATTATTTACATTATATCTTTGCTATCCTATATCATATGAAGATTCTATAGGTCTTTAGTAAATTTCTTTACCTAATGATATGTGTTATATCCACAAAATAGGACATTGGATTCTGTTTTATATTTGTAAAATTACATATCCAAAGGACATTTCCAAGGAAGCTTGGTAGAGTCACCAAATAGTTATTTATTGTTATATAAACACTATGCATAAATGATGTTCAATTTCATATATAAAAATAATTTTTAAAATATATATTTTTTTATATATTATATATGGCCGAATCTTATTTTTTATTGACTATGACAGTATTATAGACAATATTGACTGTTCTTTTGGGTTTCATTTATTATAAAATCGGAGGTATTCATAAATCAAAAAATTGGTTTTTAGGAGTGATAATACTATATACAATATTATTATACGTGTTATATTTTGCTGTAATTCCAAATTTAGATGATGAAAGCGGTTGGATCATAACTATAAATGTAATTACACCTATCATGTTTATTGTTACATTTATAGGTCTAGCTATATTTGTGACGGATCCATAGGGTCTATATTGATAATGATATATATATATATATATATATATATATTTTATATATTTATACATTTATATATGGGAGAAAAAAGGGTTTTATTATATGTTCAATTTTCTTGTTTATTGCCATACTTTATATATCATGTTCTAGTAGAATCTAATATATGGGTGAAATTGGTGACCTTATCATTTCCATTATTGCTTTTAATATACGATATATTTGCTCATGGTACAGATTATATCCCTTAAGATGTGTAAAATGTCTTACATTATATAATTATAGGAATATCTTCTGCCATATTTTCTATAAATACATATATTGTAACAAGAAGGGCCATATAATATTATCGGAGATGGCAGCAACAGTAGCAATAACAGGAGTAATAGCAGGAGTAATAGTAGCAGTAATAGCAGCAATAGTAGCAATAGTAGCAATAGTAGCAATAGCAGATATAACTTTAAATATTAGCGATATAGAATCCAGAATTACAAAATCTGAATCAACAACGTACAGAAATTGCCAATGATTAATAAATATAATTAGGGTTATAAAATTAACAAAATATCGTAAATCTATGATATCTTTTTTAATATGTATCTCAAATAAAAAAATAAATAAAAAATATATATTTTTCATATTATATATGGATCAACTATTAACAGTAAATAATCTACTTTTCGTCATTTTGGTTTATTCTTCGTATCGTGCAGAAACCGAAGTAAGAGAGAAATAAAACTATAAATGGACATATTTAGCAATAGGTATCGGAGTCTATTTCCTATATTAACTATATTTAAGTTTCAATAAGACGCATAAATAGGAGAATTGGACACATGATGATACATAATTATTAAGGAACAATTTAGGAAAAACTTTAGACGATATAGGAAAAGGAATAACTGTTCAAGATTTAGGAGTATTAAAAGATGAGATTATTAGAGAACTCAAAAGAATGTCTAATAGAATATGATCATTATATTCCATGGATATATTACACCATAAACACTGTTTTGAAACTATGGACTAGTTGGTAGTTATAGTTTCATCAAAGTGCTTTGTTATCTATGTCACCCATGTTATCTATATTATCTATGTTAAAATCTTCATTATTATCAATAGAATATTCCAAATCGCTATAATCACTATAGTCTTTATTCAATATTTCGTTTTTTGTCAACCATCTATCGATATATTTTTTTATGATTATCCAATTGTTTTAGTTAATATAGAATTTATAATAATCATAATTATTTATTATTCTTTATTGTAGTTCTTAATTGAAGTCAGACATTGATTCACAAAATATGTCGAATATCTCTCTTTTATCTTTATTTTGCTATATTATTTAATATAACTCATTAGCTAACTCTTCGAAGTTTGATTTCCTGAAATATTTTCTTGATATTTCATAACAATAGTCTATATTGTATTAATTACAATCTTCACATACATATTCTGGATAGTAATAACATTAAAGAAACGAACTAGTATCATATTATTTTTTCATTTTATTTCCACAAGAACAAAATGTATATTCAAAACAATATTTTTCCACCAATTTATCTTTTACAACGTTGGAACAATAATTATCAGATAATTTTTCTATATGAGAATCATTGAGATGTTTTAACAATTTAGGAATATATTTATTTATGTATTTTTATACACCAACTATTTTTTCTATTGTTTTTATCTGATCGCTATCAAGTATCTTTTCTATTATTTTTTTACAATAACCACAGCAATATTAACATAAATAATCTAGTAGATCTATAGAATAGTATTTTATAATATTAAATCCATGTAAATATTATACTACTTATTTTGGATCTACTTTTTAATAATATTAAGAGAAGAATTCATCAGGATACCCGTAGTACTATAAATATATATGATTAGGAATCTATTTTTATGATGCTATCATTATTTATTTACACAATATTATATCAGGTATCATGTTGAAATAATAATCAGGATCTTTTTCTTCTTTGAAATTCACGAAATTTAATAACTCCATGCATATCTATATGGATTATTAATCTTATTTATATTTCATAAATTAATAAATTTACCTTAAATTAATATGATTTGTCAAATATTGCCATATTTTTTTTTTATCTTTTTTATATAATCTATATATGTATACATAATGATATACTGATATTTCTTTATATAAAATTAGATATTTATCGAGATAAAATTCTATTAACTCATCTTAAAAATATACTGGGTCAATTGAATATAATATCTAGTTTATTTAACATAAATCATCAGTTTATTATAATTTTTCTACTATTTAAGTAAGTAATTGACTGTTTTATTATATATTCATTACATCTCTTTTAATCTATTCATAAAATTCTTATAGTCTCATATATAGAAAATGATAGTATTTATTTATATATTTTTTATTATATCAAAGATGAACTAATAAGTCCAAATATTGAAGAACGACAAGTATATCAACAAAATAATTTTACTATTTTTTGAATAAGATACATTATAATCTAGTTTAGTAAATATCAACATATCATTATATAATCCAAAATTAGAAACTTTGCAATATTTAAGAACTATAAATATGTGCTAAAATAGTTCTTTGTATCCATTATAAGTATAATAGAGATATTTAATAGTGAACCAAAATAGATACTAAAGCAGAAATCTATATAGAATATAAGCTAAAACTATCATATTAAAATAAAAAAACTAGATACATGATATCTATATAATCATATATAATATTAACTATAGTAAATACATGTTATATGATTACATTATGTCTTTATCTATATTATTAAGATCATATTCTTGGTTATATATAATATATCTATTTTTTATATATTCCGTAGGAATTGAGTATTTAATCGTATTAAAATAGGAAATCATTATTCCGTCTAGGTTTACATTTATGATCATATATAATTTATTTTTTAGGACATTGTAAAAATTGAAAAATAACTAAGGGAATTTATCATATTTCAAAAAATGAGTCAAACACAAACAAAAATCACACTAAAAAATTACATAAAATTAAGAAATTCTAATAATCTATATTAATCCACAATACTGGATTTCTTAGATGAATAAGAGGAAAATTATGAAATAGAAGGTACAACAGAAGAATAAATAAAATAATTAACAGATGTAAAAACTTAAGAGTAATTAGATATGATTTCATTCTATGATTTCCGTAATTTATATGATAATTTCATAAAAAATGTCTAATCTATAGGTAATTTATAAAGAATTAGAATAGAAATATACAAAGATTTATATTTATATAATCAACATGAATCTATAAAATCTATGTTTAGAGAAACAAACATGAAAGATATAAAAAAATACACTTTCGAATTACGTTTAGAATCTTGTAATGATTTCTAATAATAATATGAATAATTGGAAGTTTCCTTAGAAAACTTAGAAATATTTATATGCGAAGATTCAAATCTTACAGATTTATCATATATAGATAATCTTGAAAATTTAGTAATTCTAGACTTAAATTAGAATATGTTAAAAGATTCAAAAAATCTTCCGAGAAATTTAAAAAAATTAAAAAAATTGATTCTATCAAACAACTAATTTACTGATACGAAAGGATTACCGGAAAATTTAGTATATTTAAAAATACAAAATATATAAGGCGAAGGTATTTGCGAAATTGAAGATATTCCATAAAAAATAGAATATTTAGACTTATAATACAATAAAATATTGTAAATAAAAGGAATGCCTAATAGTTTAAAAAAATTACGTATCTCGAGTAATCATATATATAAAATAGAGAATCTACCTGATACATTAGAAAAATTATACTTGGATTGTAATAAAATAAGGGTAATAGAAAATTTACCAGAAAATTTAACAGAATTAGATTTATCTCATAATAAAATAATAATAATATAAAATTTACCTAGAAAGTTGAAGTAATTATCATTAGCATAAAATAGAATAGAATTCATAAATGATGGGTTATTATAACTATAAGAATTAATAGAGTTAAATTTATCATATAACTCGATTTAAGTAATCTAAAATTTACCTGGATAAATAAAAAATCTAAATATAGAATATAATAAAATAGAAATCATGGAAAATTTTCCGTAAGATTTGATTACTTTGGATTTGACACATAATGAAATAGGAACTATATAAAATATACCAGGATAGTTGTAAAATTTATATTTAGTTGAAAACAATATAGTTATAATCGAGAATCTCCCAAATCATTTGAAATTCATAAGTTTATAGTTTAATAATATATAAGAGATAGATCTTTAGACGATTCCTCTTACTTTGAATAGCGATATTAATTTTTAGTATTATTTTGATAGAGATGATGACAGTGATTAAGAATATTATTATGATTGATTTTGAAATTGATTCATATTTTTTATATATATTTTTTTTTTTATATATTTTTATAAAAAAAAAACATCAGTGCTTTTCAAAAAAAAAAAAAAAAAAAAAAAAAAAA
>JACCED010098123.1_pt1 | contig 25227 bp, 21 predicted proteins | sample 7455021 | NCBI WGS metagenome assembly JACCED01 (sample SAMN15323456, study PRJNA562643) | freshwater metagenome | isolation source: river surface water | place: USA:Blue River Watershed | collected 2017-08-19
CCCATCAGCGAGATCGAGATACTGGCAACCGTCGAACACGATCGCATCCCACTGCCGACTCATCTCTACGGCACGGCGCGACTGAACTCTCGAGGGGTCGACTTCGGTCGTCGTTCGACTATCGATAACATTCAACAGTGCTTGCGAAACACGCTCGACCTACCCTCACCCCTTAGCCGTTACGTCACTCCCAATGTTGTCGAGGCGGCCTTTCGCTCGGCGAACCTGGCGTTCTCCGACTGGCGTCACCGAGCCGTTGATGTACGCGCCGAGATCCTCGAGCGCGCAGCCGACTTGCTCGATCAATCGCGCGATACCTTTCTCGCATTGCTCGTACAAGAGGCCGGCAAGACAGCGGGCGATGCGATCGCCGAAATTCGCGAAACGATCGACTTCTGCCGCTACTACGCAACGGCCGCGCGACAGCTGCAAGGGCGTGTGAGCGTTCTGGATGGCGCCACCGGCGAGCGGAACGAATTGAGTCACGTTCCGCGCGGCGTCTGGTGCTGCATCAGCCCGTGGAACTTCCCACTGGCGATTTTCACGGGCCAAATCGTCGCCGCTTTGGTCACGGGCAACACCGTCGTCGCCAAGCCTGCCGAGACGACTCCGGAAGTCGCACTCGCTATGACTGATCTGCTCTATCGCGCCGGCGTGCCGCGTGACGCGTTACATGTGCTACCGATGGTCGGCAAAGAATTCGGCGATATCGCGTTGAAGCAACCGGCCCTGGCGGGCGTTGTCTTCACTGGATCAACCCGAACAGCGCAATGGCTAAACCGGGCGCTGGCCGCTCGCGACGGCGCGATCCTGCCACTGATCGCCGAAACGGGCGGCATCAACGCGATGATCGTTGATTCGACCGCGCTACCGGAGCAAGTGGTCGATGATGTGTCGAGTTCCGCCTTTGGTAGTGCCGGGCAACGTTGCTCGGCACTGCGACTGCTCTGCCTGCAAGCGGACAATGCCGATCGCATCCTCGAGATGCTCGAAGGCGCCATGGAGACGCTCGTTGTTGGTGATCCTCAGGACTTGACCACCGACGTCGGCCCGGTGATCACTACGTCGGCCGCAGCCGATCTCGAGCAGCATATACAGCGAATGTGCCAGCGCGGTCGCCTGCTCAAACGCGCGGCAATTTCATCGAATATGGGCTTGGTCCCGAAGGATCGCTTCGTTGCCCCTGCGCTAATCGAAATCGACTCCGTCTCGGCGCTCGATCGCGAAGCCTTTGGACCCATTCTGCACGTGTTGCGCTATCGAACTGACGATCTGCCGCAACTGCTCGATGGTCTGCGAGCCAACGGCTACGGTTTGACGCTCGGCATCCAGACGCGACTCGATGGAACGCGACGAGCGCTCTTCGAGGGGACTCTAGCCGGTAACGTTTACGTGAATCGCAACATGATCGGCGCCGTGGTTGGCGTACAACCCTTCGGCGGTACGGGGCTCTCGGGCACCGGCCCCAAGGCCGGGGGCCCACACTATCTGAATCGATTTACGACCGAGCGCGTGCTGACCATCAACACGACGGCTACCGGCGGCAACACGGCACTACTGACACTCGAATAACGCGAGCCGCAGCACTTATCGGCGCCAGCTCGGCGAGCCGTCGGTCGGCAGTTTCAACTGATCGATGACTTCGGCCAGCCGTGCGCGCTCGAGAACGCCCGCATCGACGAGCGACTGCACTGCCGCCAAAACGATGCTAGCGCGATCTACCTCAAAGAAACCGCGTAAGGCGGAGCGAGTATCACTACGTCCAAAGCCATCAGTGCCGAGCGTCACAAAACGACGACCTGGCAGATAGCTCGCGAGTAACTGCGGCACGGCTCGAACATAGTCACTTGCTGCTACGATCGGGGCATCGCCGGCAAGGCAGCTTTCAAGATGGCTTACGCGCGCCGCGTCGAGTGGATGCAGACGGTTCCAACGCTCGCACTCGGCTGCTTCACGCGAGAGCTCGCTGAAACTAGTCACACTCCATACTTCGCTCGCGATGCCGAAATCTTTGGCCAGCTGCTCTGCGGCCGAAATCACCTCTCGCAGGATGGCGCCTGAACCGAGCAATCGAATCGGCATTGCTCGGCTAGTTGTATCTACAGCGGCACCGCCGTCGAAGCTGGCGTAGCGATACATACCGCGAATGACCCCATCTGCAGCACCAGCGGGTAGCGAGGGCTGCGGGTAGTTCTCGTTCATGACGGTGAGGTAGTAGAACTCGTCGCACTGCTGCTCTAAGAGACGCCGCGCACCGTAATCCAGGATGACCGCAAGCTCCCCGGCGAAAGCCGGATCGTAGGCACGACAATTGGGAATCGTCGCTGCCACCAGATGACTAGACCCATCCTGATGCTGTAACCCCTCGCCGCCCAAGGTTGTGCGACCTGAGGTTGCTCCGATCAGGAAGCCTCGAGCACGCTGATCGGCAGCAGCCCAAATGAGATCGCCGACTCGCTGAAAGCCGAAGATCGAGTAGTAGATATAGAGCGGCAGCAGCGTGACACCGTGCACGCTATAGCTTGTCGCCGCGGCCACCCACGAGGACAGAGCACCTGCCTCAGTGATCCCTTCCTCGAGCAACTGTCCGTCACGACTCTCGCGATACGAGAGCAAAGACCCCGCATCTTCCGGCTCGTACAATTGTCCAAGTGGCGAGTAAATGCCGATTTGCCGAAAGAGACTCGCCATGCCGAAAGTGCGCGCTTCATCGGCGACGATCGGTACGAGACGCGGACCTAACGCGCGATCGCGCAGCAAATTACCCATCAGGCGCACGAGCGCCATGGTGGTCGACATTTCCTTGCCGCCGGCCTCGAGTGCAAATTGGGCGTAGCTTTCGAGCGATGGCACCGACAACGCAGCCGCGCTGCTGCGACGCTGCGGCAGAGGACCGCCCAACGCGGCACGGTGCTCACGCAGATAGCGCATTTCCGCACTATCGAGCGGTGGCTTATAGAACTGAAGCTCGGTCACTTGAGCATCGGTGAGAGGTAAGTTGAAGCGATCGCGGAACTCGAGCAAGGCCTCAACATCGAGTTTCTTCTCTTGATGCGCCGTCATCCGCGACTCGCCCGCACGACCCATGCCGTACCCTTTCTTGGTCTTGGCCAGGATCACCGTCGGTTGACCACGATGGGCTGCAGCCGCAGCGAATGCCGCGTAGAGTTTGCGCGGATCGTGACCACCGCGCTTGAGCCCATCGATCTCGGCTAACGACATGTGTGCAACGAGTGCGCGCAGCTCCGGGTCGAGACCAAAGAATTTTTCCTGATTGTAGGCTCCGTCGTTAGCACCCAAGGTCTGATACTGTCCGTCGACGGTCTGTGAGAAGGCTTTGAGCAGCGCGTGATTCTTGTCACGCGCAAACAAAGCATCCCAGTCTGAGCCCCACAATACCTTGATGACGTTCCAGCCGGCGCCCGTAAAGAGAGCCTCGAGCTCTTGGATGATCTGCCCGTTACCACGCACCGGTCCATCGAGCCGCTGCAGGTTGCAGTTGATGATGAAGGTGAGATTGTCGAGCTTCTCGCGCGCCGCCAAAGTCAACGCCGCGATAGACTCCGGCTCGTCCATCTCGCCGTCGCCGAAAATACCCCACACCCGTCGCTGCGACGTCTGCGCGAAACCACGATGCTCGAGGTAGCGTAAAAACCGCGCTTGGTAGATCGAATTGATCGGACCGATTCCCATCGAACCGGTTGGAAACTGCCAGAAATCCGGCATCAGCCACGGATGCGGATACGAGCAAAGCCCACCTCCACCGACCTCCTGTCGATATCGAGCGAGTTGATCCTCGTTGAGTCGATCTTCGAGGTACGCACGCGCATAAATGCCGGGCGCCGAATGGGGCTGGAAGAACACGAGATCGCCACCCCCTTGCGCATCCGGACCGCGGAAGAAATGATGCAACCCAGTTTCGAAAATCTCGGCAGCCGACGCGTACGTTGCGACGTGCCCGCCGAGCTCACCGTAAGCTTTGTTGGCCCTGACGACCATGGCAAGTGCGTTCCAACGCATGATCGCCGTCAAGCGCTCTTCCAGTGCCACATCGCCCGGATGAACCGCCTGCTCGTCGAGCGGAATGCTGTTTTGGTAAGCCGAGTACGGCATTACGTGCGCCATGACACCGAGGCGCTGCGCTTCCTGCTCCAGTTGTGTGAGCAAATACAAACCGCGCTCGCGACCGCCGCTCGCTACGGCGGTGCGCAAGGCGTCCAACCATTCCCGCGTCTCTTGCGGGTCGATGTCGTTAGGCAGATTCATGCGCTGAATGATACCGACTCAACGCTGCGCAAATGTAGCGAAAGTCTCGCCGGCGATAGGCGGATGATCAGTGCCCGGAGTGACCTCGCGGCTTACGTACATTGAAGGTGGCTTCAACCGGCTTGCTCAAAGGCATGCTTTGCCCGCCCGAACCACTCTCGCGCGTCGTCGGCGGTAGTGCTCCCTTGAACTCGTAAGCAACGGTTCCCGGCGGGTGGCGGTACCAACCTGGGTCGGAGTAGTCGTTACGTTTCTGACCACGTCGAACCTTGACCATGCTGAACATGCCACCCATGCCAACGGCGCCGAACGGACCGTCACCCATCATCATCGGCAAGGTGTTCTTCGGCATCGGCATGCGCATGGTCGACATCTCATCCATACCGCGCTCACCCATCGCCATGTAACCCGGCACGAGATCATTGATCTTCGCAGCAAGGTCATCCTGCTTTACGCCAATCATCGTCGGCACATCGTGACCCATCGCGTTCATCGTGTGATGACTCTTGTGACAATGGAATGCCCAATCGCCTTCCTCATCGGCCAGAAACTCGATCTGCCGCATTTGGCCAACGGCAATGTCCTGTGTGACTTCATATTGTCGGGTCGATATCGGCGTCGGCCCACCATCGGTGCCGGTCACCAAAAACTCATGTCCATGCAAATGAATCGGATGGTTCGTCATCGTGAGATTGCCGATGCGAATACGAACTCGATCATTGTGACGGACAACCAGAGGATCAATACCCGGAAATACCCGACTGTTCCATGACCAGATATTGAAATCGAGCATGGTCATGATCTTAGGCGTCGCACTGCCCGGGTCGATGTCGAAAGAATTCAACAGGAAACAAAAATCTCGATCGACCTCGGCAATCAACGGATGTTGATCTTTGGGATGAGTGACCCAAAACCCCATCATCCCCATCGCCATCTGCACCATCTCGTCGGCATGCGGGTGATACATGAAGGTTCCAGGGCGCCTCGCGACAAATTCATAGACAAACGTTTTGCCGGGCGGAATACCTGGCTGAGTCAACCCGACGACACCATCCATACCCGGCGGCAATCGCTGCCCATGCCAATGTACCGAGGTGATTTCTGGCAGCTTGTTGGTGACGAAAATGCGGACGCGATCTCCCTCGACCACCTCGATGGTCGGACCCGGGCTCTGACCGTTGTAGCCCCATAGATTGGCCTTGAAGCCGGGTGCGAACTCACGCTGTACAGGCTCGGCGACCAAATGGAATTCTTTGACGCCGCGATTCATTCGCCAAGGCAGCGTCCAGCCGTTGAGCGTCACCACGGGCCGGTAAGGACGACCCGAGGTCGGCACCAGCGGTGGCCGTGTGCTCGGCGACGTTTCGATCACCGGCTCGGGTAACGCGGCGAGTGCCGCTTTCGCGACAGTCGCCGCAGCGACCGCACCCCCGGTCAGACTCGCCAACTCGAAAAATCGTCGTCTGGAAGTCATCGCTCTACTCCGGGTCGACCGAGCAACGAGGCCTGCAAATCCGCCTCGGCAAGCCAGAAACGTTCACTCGATTCGATAGCTGCGATCACGGTGTCGACCTGCTCGCGCGCATCGGATAACAACTCGAACACTCCGATCAACATGCCGTTGTAGCGCAGCAGCGTCTCCTCGGACATCGCCTTTCTGAGCGGCACGAGAACGTCGCGGTGATGAACCGCATCTTCGTAGGTACTGCGGTACGCCGCATAACCGACTCGCAAGTCAGATGACGCCACCAACGCCGCCTGCTCCAACTCGGCAGCGGCGGCACGCAACTGCGCGCGAGCCGATCGACGCTGTAGATCACCTGCATCGAATACCGGTAGGGAAAGCTCGACCTCGAAACCGCGGGTCTCCTGCTCGCGCAACGACAGGGATACATCGGTGAGACTCGTCAGATTGGTCACTCCGTAGGCTGCGGCAGCTGAACGCCAATTTGCATTCGCCAGACGCAGATCGATCCGCGTAGCCGTGATCGTACTCGACACCTCCGGCGCGGAGATCGGGGCTGTTGGCAAGTCCGGCAATCGCGCCGGCAGAGTCAGGAGACGAACTTGATCCCCGTCGAGACCAAGCAGACGCACCAAAGATTCTCGCGATGCCAGCTCGTGCTGCCGCGCCGCGATCAAACGCGAGCGCGCATCGGCTTCGTAGCTTTGCTGACGGGCCCGCTCGAGAATGTTGAAGTTCCCCGCGGCCTCCATCCGAACGGCGAGTTCAGCACTCGCCTCGGCACTCACGAGCACACGCTCTGCGTAACGACGTTTCTCACCGGCCGCTACGGCTTCCACCCAGCTGCGACGAACGGCCGTCATCCGCTCAACGATGTCGATTGCGAGCCGAGCCCGCCCCGCTTCGACGTCGGCTGCCGCTACGCGTCGGCGTTGCGGAAAGGTCAACACATCGAGCACACCGAATGAGAACCACCGCTCGATATCGAGACCCTCAGGGGATCTCAGGCGCTCGTACGAGAAGCTCGGATTGGCGAGACGTCCGGTCATCGCGGCCGAGTTGAGCTCGCTTTCGTGCAACGCCAGCAACCGACGCATCTCTGGGCTCTGCGAGAGCGCGATTCGCAGCGCGTTCTCGCGACTGAGCGGAGTTTTCAGTAACTCGCCGATCTCGAGCGCCTCATCGGTCGGCGCAGCCGCCAGACGCATTGCCTGATCGCGCTCAGTCGGCCAATCGATGGTCGTACAACCGGCCAGCATCGTCGCCGGGAGCAACATCAAAAAGCATCGCGAGAGGTTCATGACGTTAAGCATATCAAGCACGAGGTCTTGAAATCGCGTGGGTCGCTACAGCCACCAGCACGGCCAAGCCGAAACCAGCGACGAGGCCTATCTTTGGCAGGGCCAGTGTCAACGTAACGCAGAAAGTTCCGACAGACCACATCCCGCGTGTCATCCCCTTCAGGAAATGGATCGCAGCGGCTGGACCTGAGCGCGCGTGATTGAATGCCGCGACCACAAGGCCGATCGACGGAAACAGCGACGCGAATCCGCCAATCGATGCCCCGCCATGTTTGCCGAGTTCGCTTGTGATGAGGGTGACCAACGCACCCGTCACCATTCGCGCCGGCAACTCGAGCGGGTGCGGCGATGCCTTGACCTGCGCAGCGAGCTGATCGTTCGTCGTGAGCTCCGGGGCACCCAGCTCCGGCATAGCCGCCGCGGACCACCAGAGCGCAGCGACGACGGCAATGGCCGCAAGGAAAATCGTCAGATCCAACCGCCACAATAACCCTGCAACCAAACACCAGATCAAGATCCCGAACATCGCGGCGACCGACCACGTTCTACGCACGGCCAACCGCGCATAGACGACGTAAAAAATCATCGCGGGCACGATAGCGATGAACGCCGACTGGGCGGCCGCAGCGCCAAACTGAGCGCCATTTTCGAAAGCTAGAATAAACAGGATAGGTCCAGCGACGATCGGAAAACTCCCGAGCCAACCACCCACCCGCTGACCGTAGCGACGGCCGACCAACGTCACCGAGGCAATCAAAGCCGGAACGAGCAGAATCTTGAGAAAAAGAGTGTCGGGAGCGCTCATCGGGCGCCGACGATGCCCCAATGGCGCCGCGACGGCAAGCCACACCCTGTGCTAACCTTTTTTCCGTGGTTCGTTCCTCCCGTCTGATCAGTCGAGTCATCTGGTGGTGCTGCGCTGCACTGCTTTTGACGCAGCTGTTCGGCATCCACGCTCACCGGGTCGATGCCACGGCTGCGCACGGCCACAGCCACTTCGAATGGCACTTCGCGCATAGCGGTCTCTACGCGCTCGATTCCAGCGATAGCAACAGCGGTGCCGAAGACACCTCAGGGCATGGTGACTCCAACGCCGATGGCCTGAAATCCTTTGTGATGAAAACGCTCGGTACGCTGGCAGTTGCCCTGCCCGCGATGGCTCTGCTGTTGTCGCCACCATTGACGCAGCCAGTGCGGCTGGCGCTGCAGCATAGTCAGCGCATCGTCGCGCGACCTCCGCGCTACTCGATAAAACCGCCGACGCAAGCACCTCCACTTCGCTGAGCGTATCGACGGCGTGCCGGGGACAACCCCGCGGCCGTTTGTTCGTTTTTCTCAGGATCAGGAGATGTTCGTGCGAGTTCCAACACCTTTCTTCGCTATTGTTGCGGCTCTTGTCGTGATCGGCTCGGTGAGCGCCAGTCACTCGGCCGAACCGCTGACCTTGGCCGCCGCCGTTGATAGGACGCTGCGTAGCAATCCGGATCTGGCCGTTCTGCCCGCGCGCAAACTCGAGCAAAACGCACGCATCGAGCTCGCGGGCCTTCGACCCCAACTGGCGATCGACGCGCAGATCGAGAACGCATTTGGGTCCGGCGCCTATCGCGACTTGAACGGCACTGAAGCAAGCCTGTCGCTCTCGCAGGTCATCGAACTCGGTGACCAACGTCGTAAGCGACTCGCCGCCGCTCGCGACGGGATGGATACGCTCGAGCTTGCGCAAACCGTCGCGCAACTCGATGTCGTCGCCGAGACGACCCGCCGCTACATCGAACTCGCGAGTGAAGAGCAACAACGAACCCTCGCCGCTCAATGGCTCGCGGCATCTCAACGCAAGACGAGCGAAGTCGAGCGACGAGTCAAAGCCGCTCGAGATCCCGAGGTCGAACTCGTTCGAGCGCAAATCGATCTGTCCCGCGCCGAGCTCAGTGTGCGAGTTGCCGCGGATCGCGTGCGGATTGCGCAGCGCAAACTCGCGGCTATGTGGGGGGCAACAGAACCGGACTTTCAGCGGATTGATGCCGACCTCTTCAACCTGCCCAACATCGAAGCCTTGCAGCACCGCATGGAGAAGATCGCAAGCAGTGCCGACTTCCTGTTGTTCGCTACGGAAATTCGTCAGCGCGAGGCGGAAATGGCACTAGCGAAAGCCCAAGCGCGCGCGAGTATCACCGTCAGTGCTGGAATACGTCGTCTGGAAGCGACGGGCGATCAGGCATTTATCGCTGGATTTTCCATGCCGCTCGCGAGCGCGCGTTATGCCAAGCCGCGAATCGCAGAAGCGCAGGCGCGTCGCGACGGATTGGAGCGCGAACGAGACGCAGCGCTGATCAAGGCCCGTGCGAGCCTGTTTGAAGTCGCCGCGCGCCTGACACACGCCGTCGAAGAAGCACAAACGCTGCGTGACGACTTGCTTCCGCGCATGGAGACAGCCGTCAAAGCGACTGAATACGCCTGGCAGCGTGGACGTTACGGCTATATCGAATTGACCGAAGCACAGCGCGAGCAGCTCGCGCTTCGTCTCGCTCTCATCACCGCCGCCACCAACGCGCATCTCTATCGCATCGAGATCGAAAGACTGACTGGAGACTCACCATGAACCGCATCCTCAACGGCTCACTGCTGATCGGCCTCGCGCTGACGCTCGGCGCCTGTGGCAATCCGTCGGGGTCGCACGCCCATGCCGAGCACGCGCACGAAACCCATGCGGATCATGCACACGACGAGCCCAGCCGTGGTCCCCACGGAGGACGATTACTCTCGAAAGATACCTTCACGCTTGAGTTGTCTATTTTCGAAACCGGCGTCGAACCCCACTTTCGCGCTTACGCCACCGTCGGTGGAAAACCGATTCCGCCGGATCAAGTCGACCTAAATGTGGAATTACTCCGCATCAATGGCTTGCCAGGCGGTCGAATTGACCAGCACGCGTTCTCTCCCGAGGGCGATTATCTACGCGGCGTCTCGATCGTTGAGGAGCCTCATTCGTACCGTGCGGTAGTGCGCGCACGTCACCAGGACCAAAACTACGAGTGGACATTCGAATCACCTGAAGCTCAGGTCGCGATCGCATCGACCATGGCTACTTCGAATCAAATCGCTTTCGGTGAAGCCGGCCCCGGCACGATACGCGAAACGCTGACCCTCACCGGACGCGTCGAACCCAACGCCGAACGAGCCCGATCGGTACGAGCCCGCTTTCCGGGTACCGTGCGCAGCGTCGCCGTGCAAGTCGGCGATGTCGTTTCGGCGGGCCAAACCTTGGCCACCATCGAAAGTGATGACAGTCTGCAGACCTATGCCGTGACCGCACCGATCGGCGGCACGGTGGTCACGAGATCTGCCAATCCCGGTGAGTCCTCCGGCAGCGATCCGCTATTCGAAATTATCGATCTCAAGTCATTGTGGGCGAATCTGGCCGCGTTTCCCTCCGATCGCGCCAAACTGCGACAAGGTCAAATGGTCGATCTACTCGCTGCTGATGGAAGCGCCCAGGCTCGCAGCAAGATTTCACTGATCTCGAGCTCGATCACGGGTCCAACCTCGACCGTACGCGTGGTGATAGACAATCGTGATTCGAAGTGGACACCCGGTCAGTTCTTGAATGCCAACGTCACGATCAACGAATCACCCGCAGCGCTAACCGCGCCGGTTGCCTCTTTACAAATGATGGGCGATGCAGAAGTGGTTTTTCTGGTCGAGGGCGAGCGATACCAAGCACAGCCCGTGGAAACGGGCCGCCGCGATAGCGAGCGAGTGGAAATTTTGAGCGGGCTTGCTAACGGAGCACGCATCGTCACGCGCAACTCGTTCCTGATCAAAGCCGATATCGAAAAGTCTGGCGCGGCGCACGAGCACTAAGGAGTCATTCTATGCTCGAAACACTCCTGCGTTTCTCGCTCGCTCAGCGATGGCTGATCATCGGCTTGGTATCAGCGTTCGCTGCGCTTGGCGTCTACGACGCGTTCAAGCTGCCGATCGATGCTGTACCCGACATCACGAACGTCCAGATCCAAATCAATACCGAAGCGCCCGGGTACTCACCGGTCGAGGCTGAGCAACGGGTGAGTTACATCGTCGAGAACGCGATGGCCGGTCTGCCGCGACTCGACTACACCCGCTCGTTATCGCGCTACGGTCTCTCGCAGGTGACGGTGGTGTTCGAAGACGGAACGGACATCTACTTTGCCAGGCAGCTCGTCGCGGAACGTATCGAGAAGGTCAAAACTGCGCTGCCATCGGGCTTGTCGCCCGAGATGGGTCCGATCTCGACCGGCCTTGGCGAAATCTTCATGTTCACGGTCGATGCCGACCCTACCGCTCGTCGCGCCGATGGGAAGCCCTACGATGCCTACGATTTGCACGATGCCATGCAATGGATCGTCAAACCGCAACTAGCCCAAGTTCGCGGCGTGACCGAGGTCAACAGCATCGGTGGTTACGAGCGGCAACTCGTGGTCGCACCGCAACCAAGCAAGTTATTGGCCTACGGTCTCAACTTGGACGATCTGACCCACGCACTGGAAGCCAACAATGCCAACCGGGGTGCGGGATATATCGAACAGCATGGCGCTCAGGTGCTCATACGCTCACCGGGCCAATTCACCCAAGTCGACGATGTCAAACGCGTCGTGATTCGTCGCGTTGACGGGGCACCCGTCACCCTCGGCGAAGTCGCCGAAGTGAACTGGGGAAGTGCGCTGCGCACGGGTGCGGCTACCATGAACGGTCGCGAGGTGGTACTCGGGACCGTCTTCATGCTGATTGGCGAGAACTCGCGCGAGGTCGCGCAGGCCGTTGGCCAAAAACTCAGCGATATCCAACGGAGTCTGCCTGCCGGCATCGAAGTTCGCGCGGTCTATGATCGCACGCGTCTCGTCGACAAGACTCTCGAGACGATCCAGAAAAATCTGATTGAGGGCGCCCTGCTCGTCATCGTCGTGCTCTTCGTATTGCTCGGCAATCTTCGAGCAGCCTTGATCACCGCGCTTGTGATTCCGCTGGCGATGCTCGCCACGGTGACTGGTATGGTGGAAAACCAGGTCAGCGCCAATCTCATGTCGCTCGGCGCACTGGACTTCGGCCTCATCGTCGACGGCGCCGTGATCATCGTCGAGAACTGTATCAGGCGCTTGGCCGAAGCCCAGCAGTATCGCGACTCACCGCTCTCGCTACGCGAGCGACTCGAAACGGTGTACGAATCCACCAACGAAGTCGTCAGACCGAGTTTGTTTGGTGTCGCGATTATCACGGCCGTCTACTTCCCTCTCTTTGCGCTGACGGGTGTCGAGGGCAAGATGTTCGAACCGATGGCAATCACCGTCGTGATGGCATTGATCGCAGCGCTCGTGCTGTCATTAACCTTCGTACCCGCCGCGGTCGCCATACTGCTGACCGGCAAGATCACAGAAAAGCACAATCCAGTGATGCAATGGGCGAGCGATCGCTATGCACCATTGCTGGGCTGGGCGATCCAGAGCCGTCGCACCGTGATATCCCTCGCCGCAGGACTCGTCCTCGTCTGCTTACTGATTGCCACTCGGATGGGCAGCGAGTTCGTACCGAGTCTTGACGAGGGTGATGTCGCGTTGCATGCCATGCGAATCCCGGATACCTCTTTGACTCAAGCAGTCAGCATGCAAGGCGCACTCGAAGACGAGATACGCAAACTGCCCGAGGTGGAACGCGTGCTGGCCAAAATCGGCACGGCCGAGGTCGCTACGGACCCGATGCCACCGTCGGTCGCCGATACCTATGTCATTCTCAAAGATCGTGACGAGTGGCCAGATCCACGCAAACCGAAAGCGCAGTTCGTCGAGGAGCTCGAGCAGGCCTTATCAAAAGTGCCCGGTAACAACTACGAGTTCACTCAGCCGATCCAAATGCGCTTCAACGAGTTGATCTCGGGGGTACGTTCCGATCTTGCGATCAAAATCTACGGCGATGATCTTGATGTGTTGACCGCGCAAGCTGAACGGATCGAACGGATACTTGCCGAGATTCCAGGTGCTGCCGACGTCAAAACCGAGCAAATATCCGGACTGCCAATCATGAGCGTCGTGCCCAAGCGCGACATGCTCGCCCGTTACGGCCTATCGGTTACCGATGTCCAAGAGGTCGTAACGACGTACTTCGGTGGAGCAAACACCGGCACTCTTTACGAAGGCGACCGACGCTACGACATCGTCGTACGACTCCCGGAGGCGTTGCGTTCGGACGTCACGACAGTCGGACAAATCACCATTGCGCTGCCCGATGGCGGCTACGTCCCCTTACGGGAAATTGCCGATGTCACGATTGCCCCGGGTCCGAACCAGATCCAACGTGAGCAAGGCAAACGCCGTGTGGTGATCACCGCTAACGCGCGCGGTCGTGACCTTGGCAGTCTCGTCGCTGAAGCACAGCAACTGATCGACACCGAAATCACGTTGCCCGAGGGGTACTGGCTGGATTACGGCGGCACCTTCGAACAGCTCGAATCCGCGAGTCAACGCTTGATGATCGTCGTGCCGGCGACTCTGTTAATGATCCTTGGACTGTTACTGCTCGCTTTCCGATCGCTCAAAGACGCTTTGATTATTTTCAGTGGTGTACCTTTAGCTCTCACAGGCGGCATTCTCGCGCTATGGTTGCGCGGCATTCCTCTCTCGATCAGCGCAGCGGTGGGCTTTATCGCACTCTCGGGAGTGGCCGTGCTCAACGGACTCGTCATGGTGAGCTTCATCCGCCGCCTGCGTGAAGACGGGCAATCGCTGCAGGATGCGATCACCCACGGCGCGCTCACCCGCTTGCGGCCGGTCATGATGACCGCCCTCGTTGCCGCACTCGGCTTCGTGCCAATGGCCTTCAACACCGGGATTGGCAGCGAGGTACAGCGCCCCCTGGCGACGGTGGTCATCGGCGGCATCGTCTCTTCGACGCTGTTGACGTTACTCGTGTTGCCGGCGCTCTACCGCATGCTGCATGCCAGAGAGGCGCAAACGAGTTGATCAGGCAGGTTGTCTGGTTCAAGCGTGATCTGCGTTGCCACGATCATGCGCCGCTCGCCGCCGCCGCGGCGCGTGGACCTGTGCTCGCGTTGTACGTGATCGAACCGGACTTATGGCAGCAGCCCGATAGTTCGTCGCGCCACTGGCAATTCATTCGTGAGAGCCTGATCGAGCTGTCGCAAGCTCTGGGAGGCTTGGGTGGCGAGCTCGTCATACAAATTGGCAGTCTGACGCAGGTTCTACAGCAGCTGCGTTTGGCCTTTGGCGTATTCGAGCTGCATTCTCACGAGGAGACAGGCAACGCCTGGACTTACGCGCGTGACCTGCAGGTTGCTGGGTGGTGTTCTACCAATGGAATCGTTTGGCGCGAGTATCCGTCGAACGGCGTCATACGCCGCCTCGGCAACCGCGACCGTTGGGCTGGCCTGCGCAATACGACGATGGGAAAACCGCAGGTGGAACTACCGATCACTATTGCATTTGCGCCGCGGCCAGACACGCTACCTGCGACACCGATACCCGAGGTTGCCGACCCGCGCTTCGGTCCGAGCACTCCGCGCGTACAGCGCGGTGGTCGCACCGAAGCGCTCAAAGTACTCGCGAGCTTTCTCGATGATCGCTCCGAGCGCTACATGACGACGATCTCCAAACCGGGTGTCTCGGCGCGACATTGCTCGCGTCTTAGCGCTCACATCGCGTACGGCACGCTTTCTGTCCGCGAGATCGAACACGCTCTGCGACGACGTATCGATCACCTCGAGGGGATCGGTGACCCATCGAGCTTGCGGTGGGCGAGACAACTACGGGCCTTTGGCTCGCGTCTCGCATGGCGCTGTCATTTCGTGCAAAAGCTCGAACAGCAACCGTCCATCGAAACCCACTGCATGCATCCAGCGTTTGAAGGCATGCGCGAAAACGACTTTAGACAAGACTGGTTCGATGCCTGGTGTGCGGGTCAGACCGGCTATCCCTTGGTTGACGCGTGTATGCGCTCGTTGCACGCCAACGGTTGGATTACCTTTCGGATGCGCGCGATGCTCGTTGCTTTTGCAAGTTATCACCTGTGGCTTGATTGGCGACGCACGGCGCCCTTCATGGCACGCCTATTCACCGACTACGAGCCCGGCATTCACTACAGCCAGTTTCAGATGCAATCCGGTGTTACGGGTATCAATGCCACTCGCATCTATAACCCCGTCAAACAATCATACGATCACGACCCGGAAGGTCGATTCATCCGTCGTTACGTTCCAGAGCTCAAAGATGTGCCGGAAGAATTCATTCACGAACCCTGGTTGATGAACTCGCCACCGACGGGCTATCCGTCTCCGCTCGTCGATCACGAGGCGGCCGCTAGAGTTGCGAAACAACGAATGACAGCCTATCGGCGTGGCGAGGACTTTCGCGAACAGGCTGCTGAGGTGTTCCGCAAACTCGGTAGTCGCACCCGCCCGAACGAGCGACGCGCGAGAAAACCCAAAGCCGCTGCGACCGAGCCGCTGCCGCAGTTGAAGCTCGATCTCTAGATCAGCCGCCGAAGGGCGCGACGCCGATCAAAGCTTCGTGCCAACGGCCAACGAAAACGCCATAAAGCGCCAAACCGCCAATCACGACTACCGCATCGTTGACGGCGGATCTCGGCAAACTCGGCGTGTTCGCGGGCGCCCGTCGTTTGAGCGAAATTCGATCCATCACCGCCCAAGCCAAGAACGCGCCAAACAGCACGATATCGGCGAGCATGCCGTTGGCCAGAAGATGCGACACGGCCCAGAGCTTCACGGCAACCAGCATCGGGTGGACTGTAAGCGCCTTGATGCGGCCCGGAAGGTACGCCGCGAGCAGCAGCGAAAACACCGGCAACATCAGTAACGCAGCCACATGACGCAAACCAGCCGGCGGCACGTAGACGGGGATTGGCTCAAGACGTGCCAATGCATAGCCCTTCCACAGCAGCACGAAACCCACAATCGACACCGCGGAATAGAGACCCTTCCACGGCAAAGCTCCCATGCGGCTCGCCATCGCGCCACGCCACTGCGGGGCAAAGATGGACACCGAGTGCATACCGAGGAACACCGCAAGCCCAACAAGCAACATGATCATGAGCTACCCCTGATCGAGAGCGATCGGTAGACCCGCATGCTACACGGGCTGAAAACTGTAGTTTTGAATTAAACGCTCAACGCATCGGTGATATCGGTTTCCGAGAAGTCTGTTCCCTTGTAAAGCAATGGCAAACCGCGCACCTTCGCCAATGCATAACTAAAAACATCACCAAAGTTTAGAGCAGCGGGATGCCCACTACCCTTACCGAACGCCACGAAGGCAGCGTAAGCGGCGTTCATCTCTTGATGTCCCGGCGGCACGATCTCGAACATGGGCAGTCCGAAAAAGTTATCCAACAAGACGACAGCTCGCTCACCACGGCGTGCGTGAACGACCATACGCGCCTCGACCACCGAGACACTACTAATCAAGACTCGATCTGCGCGCTCGATAACGGCAAGAAAATCCGCGCGCTCAGGTTCAGCGAATGCGACGGCCACGATCGCAGATGTATCAACAACGATCACACGGGTAACCCGTGCTCGTCCCATTCCAATGGATTCTGCGCGTCAGGCCGATCAGGGATTCGATCAATCTGCGCTAGCAAAGCCATCATCTGTGCAGAATGAGCCTGCGGAACTCGAAGCTCATTCAGCATGCGATCGACGGCTTTCTCAACGACGGCTGTCTTGTTCAGGCCCGTACGCCGAGCTAACTGCTCCACTTTCTCAACCACGATGGGGTTGGCGATTTGTAACGGCATGCCGGAATCTCTAAATGTTGATATCAATATGGTCAATATACATTGCTGAGGTATATTGAGTATACCGGCGCTAAGTAACGAAAAAAGCCAGGCAAAACAGGGCTCTATCAGATTTTTGTGAGGCTTGCCTTGGAGAGGCTTGGTGGAAAGGGAGGGACTCGAACCCTCGACCCCGGCATTATGAGTGCCGTGCTCTAACCAGCTGAGCTACCTTTCCAAGCCATCGGGTTTGGGCAGACGCCCGACCCTCAAGGGGGCGGCAGTTTGGGCGGCGACCCGAGACCTGTCAAGGCACGAACGCCCGCTCCGCCAGCCGAACTTAAACCCGGTGCAACCAACCGTGGCGATCCGGCGCACGGCCCTGCTGGATGGCAACCAGCGCATCGCGCAGTCTCGTTGTCTCAGGGCCGATCTTGCCCGAGTCCACCGGGATCTCGCGACCGTCGCGAACGAGGGTACCAACACCCGAAAGAACAGCCGCCGTACCTGACAAAGCCGCCTCGCCATCGCGCACCCACTCGAGCATTTCAGGCACACCAAACACCCGCTCTTCGATTTGATAACCCAGATCGCGAGCGAGGGTGAGGACGGAATCGCGAGTGACGCCGTGGAGGAAAGTGCTATCGAGTGAGCGAGTCAGAATATGGCCCGGCTTGATGAGTAAGAAATTAGCCGCGCCGGTTTCTTGAACCTCGCCGCCCGGACAGAACAGCACCTGATCGACACCAAAGGCCTTCTTCGCCGCGAGCGTCGGACCCATCGCCGCGGCATAGTTACCGCCCGTCTTCACCACACCCAAGTGCGGCGCGCAGCGCTGGGCGTGCTCTTCGATCAAGATCTTCAGCGGCTTCGCACCACCGGCAAAGTAATCACCGACCGGACTCGCGAGTACCACGAGGCAGGCCTCGTTCGATGGTTGCGCTGCCGCACCGATGTTGGCCATCGTTCCGAATAACAACGGACGCAAGTAGAGAGCCGCGGGCGCTGCCGGCACATCGGCGCGCACTCGATCGATCAACGTCGTCACCGCCGCAGCGAGTTGCGCAGCATCAGGCTCCGGCAAAATCAGGGCACGCGCGCTTTGTTGCATGCGCGCCAAGTGCCGATCCATTCGAAAAACATGCACCGAATTGTCTGCATGCCGATAGGCTTTGAAGCCTTCGAAACATTCGCTGCCGTAATGCAGCACGTGTGCGGCCGGGTGAATCTCGAGCGGTCCCAAAGGCCGGATCTCCGTCGGCGACCAGCGCCCCTCTCGATACCACGCTACTGCCATCTGACCGGCCAGCACACTACCGAAGGGCGCATTCACGGGACTCGCACTCATCACTCACTCCGCAAGAATCGTTTCCGGATGTTCCAACTGAGTCTTCAGCGCTTGGATCATGGCGGCGGCATCGTAACCGTCGACAAACCGATGATCGAACGAAGAAGACAGGTTCATCATACGACGAATCGCGATCTTTCCGTCGAGGACGACCACCCGCTCCGTGGCCTTGTTGACGCCGATGATGGCGACCTCCGGCAGATTCAGAATCGGCGTTGAGACGATCCCGCCGAGCTTGCCCAAGCTCGTGATCGTGATCGTCGAGCCAGAGAGTTCCGCTCGGCTCGCTCTAGCCTCGCGCGCCGCCTCGGTCACCCGCCGAATTCCAGCCGCCATGGCTGCCAAGTCATGATCACCCGCATCGCGAATGACGGGCACCTTGAGTCCGTCGGGCGTTTGGGTCGCGATACCGAGATGGACGGTCCGGAAGCGCTTGAGCACGTTACGCTCGGCATCGTAATGGGCGTTGCATTGCGGGAACTGCCGCAGTACTTTGACGAGCGCTCGCGCGATGAACGGTAGATAGCTCCACTCAGTGCGATGCTCGGCATTCAAACGCTGGCGCAACCATTCGAGCTCAGTGACGTCGACTTCTTCGACGTAAGCAAAATGCGGCGCCTGTCGCTTGGCCTCGCTCATACGCTGCGCAATCATGCGTCGAATACCGATGACCGGCAGCTCCTCGAATTCGGCAGCCGGCTTACCCACCTTATCGTGACCCGGCAGATCGTGACGCAGGATGCGCCCCCCTGGCCCGCTGCCACGGATCTGCGTGAGATCGATACCCGCCTCGAAAGCACGACGACGCGTCGCAGGCGATGCCCGCACGCGCCCCCGGGCTGTCCCACCCACGATAGACGCGCTCGCCGCCTCTGCCGATACGGGTTTGACCGATGGGGTGGTCGCGCTCAGGACAGTGGCCGCTTCGGTCTCGAACACGGCGAGCTCAGCGCCAACGGCGATACTATCGCCCGGGTTGCCCGTGACCGAGACCACTCGCCCGGTCACCGGCGAGGGGACTTCAACGACTGCCTTATCCGTCGCCATCTCCACGAGTGGCGCATCTTCCGTGATGAGATCACCCACAGTGACTCGCCACGCGATCACCTCCGCTGAGACAGTGCCCTCACCCAGATCGGGCAGTCGCATGCTGTATCGAGCCATGATGATTAGCCCTCGATCTGCATGAGTTGACGCAAGCTGTGCCGAACGCGCTGCTTGCCAGGGAAGTACTGCCACTCGAAGGCGTGAGGATACGGAGTATCCCAACCGGCCACCCGGACGATCGGTGCCTCAAGACTCCAAAAGCAACGCTCCTGAATCGATGCGGATAATTCCGCACCGAAACCGGCGAACCGAGTGGCTTCATGTGCAATCAAACAACGGCCCGTTTTCTCTACCGAGCGAGCGATGGTGTCGATATCGAGCGGCATCATGCTACGCACATCGATCACTTCGGCATCGATGCCCTCTGCCTCGGCTGCCGCGATACAAACGTGCACCATGGTCCCGTACGCGACCATAGTGACCGCACTTCCCGCGCGCGCAACTGACGCTTTGCCGATCTCGACTCGATAGTAGCCCTCGGGAACTTCAGCCATCGGATGACCCGCCCACGCCTGCGCGGGCTTCTCGGGGTCGCCATCAAATGGTCCGTTGTAGAGCCGCTTCGGCTCAAAGAAAATAATCGGGTCATCATCCTCGATCGCCGCGATCAGCAAGCCCTTCGCATCGTACGGATTTGACGGCATCACGGTCTTGATACCACTCACGTGGGCAAACACGCCCTCGGGACTCTGCGAATGCGTTTGTCCACCACGGATTCCGCCTCCGCAGGGCGTGCGTATCGTCAGCGGTGCGGTGAAGGCTGCCGCGCTTCGATAACGCAAGCGAGCCAACTCGCTGACGATCTGATCGTAGGCGGGGTAGATATAGTCGGCGAATTGGATTTCCGCCACCGGTCGCAGGCCGTTGACGCCCATACCGATGGCGGCGCCCACGATGCCACCTTCGGCGATCGGCGTATCAAGTACGCGGTGAGCGCCGAATTTCTTTTGTAGACCGTCGGTCACACGGAAGACACCGCCGAAATAACCGACATCCTCCCCGAGGACGACTACGGCGGAGTCGCGCGCGAGCATGACATCCATCGCCGAATTGAGTGCCTGAACCATGTTCATGACAGTCATGCTTCACTCTCCATCTGCTCGCATTGCGCCCGCAGATGATCCGGCATGTCCTTGTAGACATCCGAGAACATGAGCTTCGGATCGAGCTTCTCACCTTCAGTGAGCGTGCCGTAAGCCATTGCTTGCTTCCACGCGGTGGCGACCGTCTCCTCAAGTTCGACGAGCAACGCTTCGTGCTGCGCGTCGCTCCAGACGCCGAGGTGTATCAAATGCCGCTTGAGGCGCTCGACAGGATCACCGAGAGGCCACTCGGCAAACTCCTCGCGAGGCCGGTAACGAGAAGGATCATCACTGGTCGAATGCGCGCCAGCGCGATAGGTCACGAGTTCGATCAGAGTCGCGCCTTCACCGCTGCGAGCACGTTCGGCAGCCCAACGGGTCGCCGCGTATACGGCGAGATAATCATTGCCATCGACACGCAGCCCCGCGATGCCAACGCCGGGGCCGCGCGCCGCGAACGAACGCTGCTCGCCGCCGGCATACCCTTGAAACGTCGAGATCGCCCACTGATTGTTGACCACATTGAGAATCACCGGCGCCCTGTACACCTTGGCGAAAGTCAGTGCGTGATGGAAATCGGCAGCCGCCGTACTGCCCTCACCGATCCAGGCCGCTGCAATCCGCGACTCTCCTTTGATGGCGGCGGCCATACCCCAGCCGACGGCCTGCGGATACTGCGTGGCCAAGTTGCCGGAGATGCTGAAGATGTTTTGCTCTGCGGCGTGATACATCACGGGTAGCTGTCGCCCCCTGCACATGTCGCGCGTATTCGAGAGCAACTGGCACATCAACTCAACGAGGCTTACACCGCGCGCGATGAAGAGGCCCTGGTTGCGATAAGACGGAAACAACATATCCGACTCCGCGAGTGCGGCAGCGGCGGCAACGGAGACGGCCTCCTCGCCGAAGGAGCGAACGTAGAACGTAATACGCCCCTGCCGCTGTGTGCGCTGCATTCGATCATCGAACACGCGCGTCAACAGCAACTCACGCAGCCCAGCCCGCAAGCTCTCGGGACTGAGCTTCGGATCCCACGGACCACATGCCACGCCCTGATCGTCGAGCACTCGTATCAACGACTCGGCGAGCTCCACCGTTTCCCGAACGGGCACACGCGGGTCGGGTCGATGCACGGCACCCGCAGGCGTCAAATGGACATAACTGAAATCCGGCTCCTCGCCGGGGCGTGCCGGCACTGCCGGAACATGCAGCTTGGGTTGGGTCATGCCAAGAGACTACGGCAGCACCCGGCGGATGGGATGGCTGGGTGACGCACCGGAGCGTCACTTCAAAAATAAGTTATTCTCTATACCCTAATTTGGAGAATAACCTAGCCATGAAGCTCGACCCTCAGGATATCTCGATCCTCAAAGAACTCCAGCAGGACGCCAATCTGTCGAGCACGGAGCTCGCCGAGCGAGTCGGCCTATCGCAATCGCCGTGCTGGCGTCGCATCAATCAGCTAGAGGAAGCCGGCGTGATTCAGCGGCGGGTCGCTCTGCTCGCACGTAAGAAACTGGGCATCGATGTTCTCGTGTTCGTGAACGTCAAGCTCGCGAGCCACGGCTGGCAGTCGCTACCGAAGTTCAAACAGAAAGTCGTGAGCTTCCCGGAAGTGCTGCAATGCTTTCTCGTGATGGGCGATATCGACTTCATTCTGCTCGTCGCGACACGCACGATCGAAGACTACAACCGCTTCGTACAGAACAAGCTTGCACAGATTCCCGGGGTACAGTCGATCGACTCTCGCATCGTGATCGAGGAAACCAAGAACACCACGGAATTGCCGCTCGGTCTCGTCTGAGACCAAACGGATGGATTCAATTGAGCAAAATCACCAGACCGAGCACGAGGAAAACCATCGCCACGACGCTATGCACCAATCGCATGGGCAGTTTCTTCGCAGCGACCTCACCCAGCAAGACGGCTGGCACATTGGCCACCATCATGCCGACCGTGGTTCCTGCCACGACAGCGATGACGTCAGCATATTTCGCCGCTAAAAATACGGTCGCCACTTGCGTCTTGTCACCGATCTCGACGATGAAGAACGCAATCAGCGTGGTGAGAAACACCCCAAAGCGTGCAGGCTTTTCTTCTTCTTCGTCGAGCTTGTCGGGAATCAACATCCAGCCCGCCATGGCGATGAACGAGACGCCTAGAATCCACTTCAACATCTGCTCGCCAATCGTTGCAGCGAGCCAGGCACCGAAATAGCCAGCAACAGCGTGGTTCAGTAGCGTCGCCACAAAAATGCCGAGAATGATCGGCACGGGCTTGCGGTACTTCGCCGCTAGCACGAGCGCGAGCAGCTGCGTCTTATCGCCGATTTCGGCGAGCGCCACGATCCCCGTCGATATCCAGAATGCTTCCATCACCGCATTAGGCCTCGGATCGGAATTAGACGTTGAATCGGAAGTGCATTACATCGCCTTCTCGCACGATGTATTCCTTACCCTCGAGACGCAGTTTTCCGGCCTCTTTAGCACCTTGCTCGCCCTTCAGTGCGATGTAATCCTCGAACCCAATCACTTCGGCGCGGATGAATCCCCGTTCGAAATCGGTATGAATGACACCCGCCGCCTGCGGCGCCGTCGCACCCTTTTTGACGGTCCAGGCGCGTACTTCTTTGACGCCCGCCGTGAAATAAGTTTGCAGCCCAAGCAAGGTGTAACCCGCACGAATCACCCGATTGAGACCCGGCTCTTCGAGACCGAGATCTTTGAGAAACTCGGCACGATCCGCATCTTCCAGCTGAGAGATCTCCGCCTCGATCGCAGCGCATACCGGCACGACCTGCGAACCCTCGCGGGTCGCGAGCGCCTCGACGGCGGCCAGCATCGGGTTATTGGTAAAACCACTCTCCTGCACATTGGCGACGTACAGTACGGGCTTATAGGTCATCAGCTGGAGCTCGCGCACGATCGGCCGTTCAGTTTCATCGAGCTCGACAGCGCGCGCCGGCGTCCCTTCGTTGAGCGCATCGCGCACTCGCTTGATGATGTCGCGCGCCTTGATCGCTTCTTTGTCTTGCGCCTTGGCTGCCTTCTCGGCGCGCTGCAGTGCTTTTTCGACCGTCTCGAGGTCGGCAAGCGCGAGCTCAGTGTTGATCGTCTCAATGTCAGCAAGCGGATCGACTTTGCCTGACACGTGAATCACATCGTCGTTGACGAAGCAGCGCACCACATGAGTGATCGCATCGACCTCACGAATATTGGCCAGAAACTTGTTGCCGAGCCCCTCACCCGTGGAGGCACCTTTGACGATGCCTGCAATATCGACGAACTCCACAGTCGTTGGTACCACGCGCTCGGGCTTCACGATGGCGGCCAATTGATCCAACCGCGGATCAGGCACCGGGACGATACCGACGTTCGGATCGATGGTGCAGAACGGATAGTTCTCCGCTGCAATCGCCGAGCGCGTCAACGCATTAAAGAGAGTGGACTTGCCTACATTGGGCAGCCCGACGATTCCGCACTTAATTCCCATGAGTGTGTTCCCGTATCAATTCGTGGTGTGAAGACGAGTCATCGCCTTCTCGCCGCCCTGCTCAAGCAGCAGCGGCAAAACATCGGCCGCCTTGCCGATGGCGTTCTCGATCGCGTGTTCGTCGGCAGCCGCAGCACGCTGCAAAACGTAGTCGAGTACGAGATCCTTGTGTCCCGGATGTCCGATGCCGAGACGCAGGCGCCAAAAATCGGCGCCGATTGCAGAAATCGTATCGCGTAAGCCGTTGTGTCCACCATGGCCGCCGGCGAGCTTCAGTCGAACCGTGCCCGCTGCCAAGTCGAGCTCATCGTGAGCGACCAAAATCGAGCCCGGCGAAATCTTGTAGAAGTGACTCACGGACGCAATCGACCCGCCGCTGCGATTCATGAACGTAGTCGGCTTCAACAACCACAGCTCCTGTCTCGATCCAGCGACCGTCAAGCTGATGCGCGCGAGCTCACCTTGGTGCTTGGCTTCGGCGCGGAACGAACCGCCATGACGACGCGCCAGTTCATCGACGAACCAGAAGCCCGCGTTGTGACGCGTGCGAGCATACTTCTCGCCCGGGTTACCCAAACCCACGACCAACATGATCGATTGCGCGCCCACTCGAGCTCCTCAAAAACGGAGGCCGCCACGGGGGCGGCCTCCATCAGAAAAAAACACGGCGAAATTATTTCTTCGCCGGTTCCTTCTTGGCCTCTTCCTTCTTGGCATCGGCCGCCGGTGCCGCAGCTTCCGCGGTCGGAGCCGCCTCCGGCTCTTCGGCGCGCGGGCTGTGGATCGAGACCACGACCTGATCCTTACCCTGAACGACCAAGGTCGCCACGACACCCGCCGGCAGCGCGATATCCGAGACGTACTTGGTGTCGTTGAGCTTCATCTCCGACAGATCGAGGACGAGCTCCTCCGGCAGATCCTTCGCGAGACACTGCACTTCAATATCAGCCAAGCGGTGCGAGACGATACCACCCTGGGTTTTGACGCCCGGCGCAACCGACTCTCCCCTGAAGTGGATCGGCAAGCGCAGGCGGATCTTCTCGTTATCGAGAACGCGCTGCAGGTCGAGGTGCAGAACCTGATTCTTCGCAGGATGCATCTGCAAATCTTTGACCACGACCGGGTGGACCTTGCCGCCGACGTTGATGCCGACGATCGTCGAGTAGAACTTTTCGTTCTCGATCAGCGTCAGCAACTTTTCGTGATTAAAAGACAGCGACTGCGGCTCATCCTTGCCGCCGTAAAGGATCGCGGGGACTCGGCCAGCATGACGGAGGCGGCGGCTCGCACCTTTGCCCTCGTCATTGCGGGCTTCCGCCGCAAGTTCGAAAGAGATCTTCATGATATTCAACTCCTGATTTAACGTTATTCCGTTCCGCGACCAGAACG
>JACCED010093674.1_pt1 | contig 25130 bp, 19 predicted proteins | sample 7455021 | NCBI WGS metagenome assembly JACCED01 (sample SAMN15323456, study PRJNA562643) | freshwater metagenome | isolation source: river surface water | place: USA:Blue River Watershed | collected 2017-08-19
AGCGCACCAATAGTTGTGAGGGTGCGGCCGACGCGATCGGCAAGCAGACCTGCAAGTAAACAGCCAATGGCTCCGGTAGCCATCACGAGAAATGTCACGAGTGATATTGAAGATTGGCCGAGTTCCACTTGTAGACCGGCGGTGGGAAGTGCCCAGACAAGAAAGCTGCCAAGCCACGCCCACATGGCATAGAGCTCCCACATGTGACCAAGGTAGCCACCCTGTGCGAGGAGAATTGGTTTGTTATGCAAAAGGGACTTTAGGTCCGACCACTGAAATGTTGTTGACTTGGCGTGCTTTGGTCCAAGTCGCACAAACTGAATAGAGATAGCAGCGATGAGTGCGCAGCCACTAGCCAGAGAAATAGGAAGCTGCCAGTTCACACTTGTGAACGCATAAAAAAGGTGTGGCATTGCCGAGCCAAGTGTGACTGCTCCAACCAACGAGCCCATCAACAGGCCCATATTTCCTGCGGCCCAACCAGCCGCGAGCTTCATACCAACTGGATAAATACCCGCCATGCAGACCCCCGTTGCGAATCTCAGGGCAGGGGCAGTCGGGTGATCGAGACCGTAGGCCAGCAGCGCACCATTCAGTAGCGCCCCGAGCAACGCGGCAGCAGAGAAGATTGTGCGAGAGTCGAAGCGGTCCGCTAATCCGAAGAGAGCGCTCGTTAGCGTCCCTGCAACAAAGCCCAGTTGAACAGCAGAGGTCAATGCGGCCGCCGCGCTGACCGAGATCTGGCCTGAGTCCAACAGGCTCGGTACCGCGGCGGAGGCAGAGAACCATAAGGCCATCGCCGCGATTTGACATACGACGATCAGAAAAATCGACGATCTGCGTGCGTTCGCGTGTGTCACTGTGAAATCCGGTTTGCTAATTGATAGCCACTCAGCCAGCCGCCTTCGACGCGACCGCCGTTCAGCCAGTCGCCGCAAACGCCGATCCGTAGCGCTTGATTGACATAGAAACCAGGCGCTGACGCGGTTGAGCCACTCGCATAGCGCCAGCGATGAATCGATACGTCGGCGGTTGTGCAATCTAGTCCTAATTTCTTGGCGCAGGCTAGCATGTGCTGTGTCACTTGCTCCTTATCAAGCTCAATACATTCCTGGCTCCATTCTGCGCTTGCGTGGATTGTCCAAGACTCTAGGCCCTTACGAGCCGGTTTTGAGAGGTTTCTTGAAATCCAGCTGATGAGCTCTTTGTTAACGAAAGCAGCATCAAACGGCACGTTTTGTTTTTCTTTAAAACGCGCCATGATTGTCCAGCAACCTTTCATGTTGGAGTTTTCCGCGAGCGCTTTGATTTCTGCATCGATATGCTGGGCAAGGGTAAAAGCTTGAGGTCCTGGTATGGACAAGATCAGCTCATCAAACGCTTGAGCAATGTCGCCTGACTCTGCGCTGTGTAAGTACCATTTGCCATCTTTATGCTTGAGTGAGTCGATGGTTTGGCTTGAGTGAATGATCAAATCTTTGGCTAATTGCTTCGCCGGAGCGTTCATCCCTGGGATACCGACATAACGAACGTCTTTTGATTGTGATGCCCGCCATTGGCCAGCCTCGAAAACTTTAAGTTCAGGATTCCAGGCGGCTGCCACACCTTCGGCTACCCACTGTTCCACCTGTTTGATAAAGAGTGGATCTCTTGCAGTGAAATACTGCGCGCCATGATCCGCTGTCCAGTCATCGCCACGCTTTGTACTCATACGACCCGCAGGACCGCGACCTTTTTCAAAAAGCTCGACTTGGTGCCCAAGTGATTTGAGACGAACGGCACAGCTCAGGCCGGCGATACCAGCGCCAATGATTGCAATTGATTTGCTTGAATCGTTATTTTTTTTCATTCTTGATGGCTCTAAATGTGAGATTGATACGCGGGGCGACGGTGCGCTTTGTTTTTGTGAGGCTGTGTTGCCAATACTGCTGGGTCGGTGCTTGCATGAGCAGTACGCTACCGTTTGCTAACGTAAGAGAAACATTCGTTTTATCGAATTTATGTTTGAACGCGAACTTACGTTCGCCACCAAAGCTGATCGATGCAATAGGAGCGGTTTGATCCAATTCTTTTTCGTCATCGCTATGCCAGCCCATGCCGTCACTACCATCATGATACAAATTGAGTAGACAAGAATTGAATGTGTGCTGTGCGAGCGCTTCGACTCGTTGTTTGATCTCTAGTAAGGCGGGCGTCCAAGCTTGCGGAAACTTTTTGATACCTGAGTATGTGTAAGAGCAGCCTGCATCTCCAACCCACGCTACTTTTCTTCTTGTGGTGATTAACTTTCCGAACATGATTAACTGATCTTCTTTCCAGTCAATCGTCTTCATTAATAAAGCGAATAAGGCGAGACAGCTGTTTTCGTCGAAGACGCCGGGAATGTATCGCGCACGGCCGTCTGTGGAGAGCAGGCTTATTCCGCTATTAGATGACAAAGACTCTGCCGAGGCGGCTTCAAACAAGGAGGTTTGCATGAAAGCTATTGTATGCAAACCTCCGAGCCTAATTACTTAATCTGCACTAAGGTTATTTTCCTCGATGATTTTGCCGTAACGTTGCCGATCGCTATTAATACGCGCTGCGAATTGCTCAGGGGTCATGGGCCAGGGGGTGGCGCCTTGGGTGATGAGTGTATTTTTCGTATCTGGTAGCGCTAAGACTTCTCGTAGATCCGCAGAAATCTTACTGATAATCCCGGAAGACGTGCCCGCGGGCGCTAACAGCCCAATCCACGAGCCAGTATCAAATCCGGCGTAGCCACTTTCGGCAATCGTTGGCAGTTCTGGTAAGGCGGGCGAACGGCTTGCGCTTGTCACGCCCAGTCCCTTGAGCTTACCTGATTTCACGTGTCCGACGGACTCTAGTACCGTCCCAAAGTAAATATTTACATGACCAGCCATCAGGTCTAGCGCTGCAGGACCGCCACCCTTATAGGCGATATGTAGCATTTTTGTACCAGAGGCCTGTTGAAAAATTTCACCGGCCAAATGCGGTGCCCCGCCGGCGCCAGAGCTCGCAACGGTAATTTTGCCGGACTCTTTCTTTGCCGCCTCGACAACGTCTTTAACGTTCTGCCAAGGCAGGGAGGGTGTGACCAGCATGACTAACGGTAATTCGGCAATCATGCCGATCGGAGCGAATGCCTTATCGGCGTCGTATGGCATTTTTTTGTAGAGCGCTGGGTTCACAGATTGCGTACCGACGTTACCGACCAGCAATGTGTATCCGTCTGGCTTAGCCTTGGCAACCAAGTCAGCACCTAGACGGCCTGCTGCACCGCCTCGATTCTCAACAATCACCGGCTGTCCCCATTTCAGTGAAAGCTTCTGCGCAACGAGGCGTGCGCCCACATCTGTACCGCCACCAGGAGGAAAAGGTACAACGATGGTGACCGGGCGAGTTGGGTAGCTATCTAAGGTTTGCGCGCTGGCGATTGATGCAGCCGTGATGGATAGGGATGCAAATAGCAGTGCCCCTAACGTTGGGTTGATGTTCATACTGTCTCCTGATGTTTTTTTATACTTCAAGTTCAACAAACGGACCATGTTGCTGTCCGCCATAGACGTCGGAATCCTGTAAGTCTCCGGATGTGATAGGCCGGGGAATCGTAACCTTGATTGCGTTTGCTGCCGGATAGTTGATGACTTTTACTAATGACTCAGCAACGCCATAGGTTCTTGCTACCCAGTCTGTATTGATTAATCCGGCCTCGCTAACCTTTGTGTACCCCGTTGCGGTTTTGAAGATGATGTCGAAAGTCAGCTCGAAGGGACCCGCATTCTTGCTGCGGATAAGTCTGGTCATTTCCCAAAGTTTCATCTTAGAACCTCACGTTGGAGTATTCGATCGGAAACATCTCTAGCGGTGTGGCTGGTGCGACAACATGGTTCATATTGAAGCGGTAAGTCGCACCGCGTTGAATTTCTGCCGGAGAGTAGGGGTAGGCAATGGAGGTGATTAGGCCACTCCATTCCGGGATGGGGAAGTGCACGGCGATGTGGCTCACGGATTTCATCATCGCCGTTGCGAGCGCTTGTGTTTCAGCCGTGATTTGAAATAGTAGGCCTACTTCGTGTCCGATTGATCTTTCTGGTTCCATGGAACCCATCGTTGCATTTTTCCCGATCACACGCACATCAAGCTGATATTTCTTTTCAATGCCCGCACCATAGATTCCCTCAATGCGTTGCCTTGCTGTAATCATCAACTGGCTAAGCCAGGAATCAAGCTGTCGCAGTATTAAAGGGTCGCGCACAGTCCCGATGATGATCGACTGATATCCTGCGAGCTCCGCGCCTTCTAGCTTGATGGTGTAGCGCTCAGACTTGCGAAACGTGCTGCCTGAAACACGTACGGCGCGATCGGAGATGGCTTCGTAGCGCGCTTGACGCGTATCTAGTATGCCCGAGGGCTCGATCAACTCGTAAGGCGAGGCGTTCTCGTACAGATTGTGAGATGCAACGCTATCTGGGTCGCAATAGAACTCTGGGTTTGGTGCATCAATGATAAAGTGATCATCACGCACAATTGCGAAATTACAGTCTGGGTATTTGCGCTGGACCATGCATGCGGCACCGCATTCCATAATCTTGGCGGCGTGCCACGCAGATGCAGGATTGATGCCGCGCATAACGGGTAGCGCTGCAAAAATAGATGTGTCGCTCGAACGCCCGGCGATGATCACATCGCAGCCATTATTGAGTGCCTCAATAAATGGTTCCGTCCCCGCCATGCCAACGATATGTTCACTGCGCTCAATGACTTCTTCGTCTAAGTGTGGAGCGTTTTCTAAAGGGGTGATGTTTCCTTCGCGGAGCTTCTTCTTCAGATAGTTCTTATCTTGTTCACTATGAATAGCCGCGAGCTTGAAAGAAAGCTTTTCTTCTCGGGCAATTTCTCGCGTGATCTCAAGCAAGCGTTCGAGGTGGATGTCAGAGCCCGATGTGCAGGCTGAGCCCACAATGACGGGGATACTTGCACTGCGCCCGGCAAGCAGCATCAGTCTGAGGTCGCGCTTGTAAGCAGCGCTAGAGAACATGCTGTCACCCGAGCCAAGATAATGTGGTCCGGGGTCCGTTGAGCCCGAGTCCGCACCAATAAAGTGTGGTGCAAGTGCCATCGCACGCTTGATGGTGTCTTCCTTAAAACCCGAGCCAAGCATGCCTGTCGCCGATAGAACGCGGACTTCTTTCATTGTGAATGTCTCTTGTGTCAGTTTGGAAAGCGACCAAACTTTTGGCTTATTTCTATCGATTGTATTTGTTCTGCTCGGCTTGCGGAGTCCTTCTTATTAAGTTTGATCGCCATAGGGATAGTCCTAGCACGTGCAGGTGGGGATAGAATGAGCGCTACGGATATAAGCTAAGGAGTTGTTCCGTGTCTCCAGTAGGTAAGGACTTTAATTTGACCGATAAGCCGAACGGCTTCCGCTCGGCTATCGAGGAGCTTCTAAGCATAAGAGGTCTTGCTGACCCAAGCGAACGCATAGCGTTGTCAGGGGCAGACCCTTTTTACAAGACGCCATTTAAGGTGGGGGAGTCGGTCTCTGCGGTACTGTCAATGATCGGTATCGCCGCAAACGATATTTGGGAGTTACGCCAAGGACGACGACAAGACTTGTCCGTAGATCTTGCCCATGCTGCTGCCTCCTTGCGTACCGTTGATTACACACGCAAGCAAAAACCGGACGGCCAATACGCTCCTGTACCGCCATCTGATTCCATGGCGCAGATGCTGACAGTCACTCAGCCTTGGGCGACGCAAGACGGGAAGTGGTTTTTACCGCATCTCAATTTGCCGAGTCTGTCACAAAAGGTGCTTGGTGTGTTGCAGTGCGAGAATACCGTTGAGGGTGTTTCTTCGAGTGTCGGACGCTGGAAGGGTGAGGACCTGGAACAAGCGATTGCAGACGCTGGTGCCTGTGGCGGATTGATTCGAACGCCAGCCGAGTGGCTCGCGCACCCACAAGGACAGTATTTGAGCTCGCGTCCTGTGATTGAGATTCGTAAGGTCAGGGACGGAGCGCCTAAACAGTTTGTGGGTGGGGCGCGTCCTCTCGACGGCATTCGCACTTTAGACCTCACACGTATTCTTGCCGGACCTATTGCAGGGCGGACACTCGGTGAGCATGGCGCCGATGTTTTGATGGTGACGGCACCACATCTGCCGCAGGTCGCCGAACATGTACGCGATACGAGCCATGGAAAGCGCAGCTGTTTTCTAGATTTTGAAGTTCCGGAACAAGCAGCTATTTTTCGAAATTTAGTGAAGACAGCAGATGTCGTGATAGATGGTTATCGCCCAGGCGCATTAGCGAGAAAGGGCTTTGGCAGAGACCAGCTCTTTGACCTATGCCCCGGACTGATTCATTTGTCCGTGAGTTGTTTCGGTAGCGGTGGGCCATTTCAAGATCGCGCGGGTTGGGAGCAGGTTGCACAAGCTGTGACGGGCATTTGCCACACCTACGGCGAATCGATCGGAGCAGGTCAGCCCAAGCTTGTGTTTGCGCCGATGTGTGATTATCTAACAGGATATCTGGGGGCACTTGGCGTCATACTAGCTCTGGCTCGCAGGGCGAAAGAAGGTGGCAGTTACGAAGTCAATGTTTCGCTTTGTCAGTCTGCGATGTTTGTTCAACGTCGTGGGCTTCTGGATGGCTTCGATGCGGCCCCTGGAGCCATGACAGACGCTGAGGTTGCAAACCTTTATGTCAAAACGGATACGCCTAATCATGGAAAAATGCTGACGCTTGGTCCTGTTTTGCAGATGTCTGAAACGATGCCAAGGTGGGTAAGACCCGCCCCTAATTTCGGGTTGGATGAGCCAGTCTGGCTGTCGACTTGAGCCAGCATCGCGTATCGTTCATCTAATGTATGTATGGCAATCCAAAAAAATTAAACCGGAGCTCAACATGAAACGTAGAGAATTCAATCAATACTTGGCAGCAGTCGGTGCGTTAACGATGACGGGCATCGCAAATGCTGATAGTGGTTATCCAAGAAAGCCAGTCAACGTCATTGTCCCGTATTCGGCGGGTGGTGGTACCGATATCGTGGCGCGTATCGTTTCCCAGCATCTTACTGAGCGCTTGAAGCAGCCGGTCATTGTTGAGAATCGCGTAGGTGGCGGTGGGACGATTGGCTGGAATGCAGTTGCACGCGCTAATCCTGACGGGTACACCTTACTCACCGCAGAAACGTCGTTTACCATTGCAGCAGGATTAGTGAAAGATCTGCAGTTCGATCCGAAGAAAAGCTTTTCAATGATCACGATTGCCGCATCCGTGCCGCACGTTCTAGTCGTCAACGCGGACTTGCCAGTCAAGACCTTTGAAGAATTCATCGCGTTGGTTAAGAAAAATCCTAATAAGATGTTTTTTGGATCAGGTGGGGTTGGCACCAATACGCACTTAGGTAGCGAGCTATTGAAAAGCTTGACGGGTATCAACATGACCCACGTTCCCTATAAAGGAGCGAGTGCTGTGCTGGCGGATCTGCTTGGAGGTCAGGTGCAGGCGCTGGTGTCCTCTCTGCCGACAGCATTGCCTTCTATTAAGTCAGGTCGGCTGCGTGCGTTACTCGTAACGGATACGCAGCGCTCGCCGGCACTACCTGATGTACCCTCAGCGGTTGATGTGGGTCTGCCAAATATGGCGATGCGGTTTTGGATTGGCTTTGCTGCGCCCACAGGCACTCCGAACGAAGTGCTCAATCAACTTAACAAGGAGATTGTCGCGGTGGTGAAGTCACCTGCTGCACAAGAACAGTTGAGCAAGCAGGGACTTGATGCCGTTGGCAATAGCCGCGAGGAAGCGCAGAGGATGGTGCTAGATGAAATGGCCCGCTGGGAAAAGCTAATTAAAGAAGCGGGCATTACGGCATAGGATATTAATCTACCCGCGCACCTGAATCCTTAACGATTTTTTCCCAAGTCGCGAGATCGTCCTTCAGCAGGGCCGCGAACTGCTGAGGCGTGTTTTGCATCGCTTCGCAACCTTGCTTGATCAGCTTATCTTGTACCTCTTTGTCGGCTAAGGCTGTTTTGATAGCGGCATTGAGTTTGTCAACGATCGCAGCTGGGGTGCCTGCTGGTGCCAAGATTCCGTACCAGGGTGTTGAGCCAAAACCGGGAATGGTCTCACTGATGGATGGTGTATTGGGGAGTGCGGCAATACGCTTTTCGTTTGTGACGGCCAATGCTTTGATCTTGCCTGAAGCGAGCAGAGACAAAGATGAAGGCGCGCTTTGAACAGACACAGGAACCGTGCCGCCCGCTACATCCGTCGCTGCAGCCGAGGCACCTTTGTAAGGTACGTGCTGCATGTCGATGCCGACTTTTTGTTTAAACATCTCAACGATCAGATGATTGAGCGTACCGTTCCCCGCGGATGCGTAGTTGATCTTGCCGGGATTCGCTTTGGCCTGCGCAATCAGCTCGGTGACATTATTGGCTGGGAATGCGGAGTTAACGACTAAAACGTAGCCAGCGCTTGCCACTAGGCCAACGGCTGCGAAGTCTTTGAGCGGGTCAAATCCTGTGGTCTTGTAGAGCCAGGGATTGATTACTTGCGTGCTGTTCGTCGTCAGCAAAAGCGTGTAGCCATCTGGTTTGGCTTTGGCCGCTGCTGCAGTGCCGATATTGCCACCCGCACCAGGACGGTTTTCTACAACAAATTGCTGACCGAGTACGTCACTGAGTTTGGCTGCCACAATGCGTGCGATCGTGTCGTTCGCGCCACCCGTTGCTTGCGGAACGATCACAGAGACCGGGCGATTTGGGTAATCGGACTGTGCAGAGGCGGTACCAATAAGTGTGGCAGCTGCCGCGGCACCCAAGATGAGTGCACGGGTCGTGGTAAAAATAAAGCGCATATGTTTCTCCGGTTTGACGAGGATGACATGGTTATACAACAGGAATTGATCGATAACCATTGGTTAATGACTGCACCAAGTGGTTTTTCCCGCGAGTTTTATGTAAAACTCTCTGCCAACACACCTTGGTTGATGAAAAAGTAGGGGTTATTCTCATGAAAATCGATATCTATCGCAGCACGACAGACGGTCAGAAGTATTTATCGGTTCCTGCAGGCACGGACATCGGCGATTTTTTGTTTCCGAGTGATATCGATGCAGATCTGAAAAATGTTGCGCCTTTTAAGGCGGACATAGAAATCATTCCTGGCCGCCGAGCTGTCGGGCTAGACCCCGATGACATCAGCCGACAAATTCAGACGAACGGCTACGCGACACACGGCGTTCGGATTTCGTTTGATCTCGGCATGGGCATATAAACCACAGGAGGCAAGATCAAACAACTAAGCGGGTTTGTCGGCTTGCCTCCGTGACGCAAGGAATGCCTTACGCGTCTGTGCAATGTTCGCCACCTGGTTGATTGTCCCCAAGACTCCGTAGTAGTGAGCAAGGCTGATACGCGGCATCCACAGATCGACCTCTCGGTGCAGTCGATCGAAATCACGCATGATTGCATCAAACTCTTCTTCGCTTTCCGCTTCGGCAAACCGCGTTTGGATTTCGTATAGCATCTCTTGCGCATCATTTGTTTTCATTTGTCCCAGTCTCGAACGAATGTTCGGAATGAGTCGATAGAGCGGATACAAAATTGCGAAGGCACTTAGTATGAAAAACCAGATGCGATTCGCTAAGCTAGCGAACACAAAGTTCACATAGCTTAGCGCTGTGGGTGGACCACGTGTGAAATATTGCTGAGCGATCGGTGATAGACGGATGTTGCTATCCTTGTAAGAGGGAAACTCATCCTGTTTGGCAAAAAACTGATCACGCGAGTCACCAATTTCGTCCATCGCCATTAAGAATAAAAGTTGTATTGCGGGATGTAGGTCTTTCTCAACAATAAGCGTCAAGCTAGTAGAGACCATATTAATGTCGGCGGCCGGAAAGAGTGGATCGCTGCTAAACGAACCGCGTGGAACCGAAACGATATCAAGTTGTGGCAAGCGCTTGACATACGCAGGGGCGAGAGGAAAGTTACTAATGTGGATATTAGGGTCTGCAAGTAGCCTCTTGATGATGGGCGACTCAATGCCATCCACAACGCTCAGCGCATTAATCTCGCCTGCTATAAGAGCCTCGACAGATTTTAGGTAAGGCCACTCTAATAGCTTGAGCGGGACATCGGATTTTTTTCGTCCAGAGGTCAGTACCTCCTTGATGATCGTATTTGATCCTGATCCGGGCTGACCGATTGCGATGCCGGTTGTCGTTGCAAAGTGGAGGACAGGTTGATCCTCTTTAATCAGGTCGCCTCGGTAAAACAGCCAAAGAGGTTCGTATTGTGAGCTGCCTAGGGAAAACGCATCTTCATCAAGTTCGTGTTTTTTGTATAGTCCGCCCAAGACAAGCGCGCTTTGGATTTTATCTTCGCGCTGCATGACGGCAATTGGTTGCTTGCCGCCCTCTGTATACGTGATGTTGAGTTTGACGCCATTCTTCGCAAAAAATGCGACTAATTTTTCGGCATAGAGCCCATCTGATGTGCCTTTTGGCCCGGCTGCAAGTCCAACCACTTTAGACGGAATAGGCTGCCAAAAAAACACCAGTAATGCGATTCCAATGAGTAGGCTCAATATTGATAGCCACTCCTGGCGAAACACATGCGACCACGCGAAGCTTTCTGCGCGCACGACCTTAATGGTACGTTTCGCAATCGGTGGAAGCTTTGCAAGAGAGTTCGGGGCTGGCGGTTTCTCTTTTTGAGGCATGGGGGCTAGTTGACTGCGATTGAAGTGATGACTGACGTGGGTACGAATCGAAAGGGATTCATATTTCTGTTCTTTCACTGTAACATGCTGAATATACACATTTTTTATTCGCTCGACGGCTAACAAGAGGCTCTTATGACAACCGAAACTACCCCTAAAGTCCTTAATTTGCCGATTGGTCTGTCAGCAACTGGAATGCGCCAAGAATTCGATAGCATTGGGCAAGTGCAAGTCCCTGCCAATCATTATTGGGGCGCTCAGACTCAACGCAGTTTGATTCACTTTAATATCGGCCACGACAAAATGCCGAAAGAGGTTTATCACGCATACGGCTATGTGAAGAAAGCGGCCGCTATTGTTAATACGAAAGCAGGGCGCTTACCCGCGTGGAAAGGCCAGTTGATACAGCAAGTCGCAGATGAAGCGATTAGCGGGAAGTTAGATAGCGAGTTTCCTCTGTATGTTTGGCAGACAGGTTCGGGTACGCAGTCAAATATGAATGTGAATGAGGTGATTTCCAATCGCTGCATTCAACTGGTTGGCGGCACACTCGGCTCTCAAGAGCCGATTCACCCGAATGATCACGTCAACATGGGGCAGTCGAGCAACGATACGTTCCCCACAGCTATGCACATCGCTGCCTACAAAATGGCAACGGAAAAAACAATTCCCGCTCTGAAGCGTTTGCGTGATGCGTTGGATGCAAAGTCCAAGCAGTGGGCGAACATTGTAAAGATCGGTCGTACGCATTTGGAAGATGCAACGCCGCTCACAGTAGGGCAGGAGTGGTCAGGCTACGTTGGTGCGTTGGACGACTCAATCGCAAACGTAGAATATGTGACTGAGGGGCTCCTTCAAGTGGCTATGGGCGGCACGGCTGTTGGAACAGGTCTGAACTCACCCGTAGGTTTTGGCGACGCAGTGGCTGCAGAGCTGTCTCAGTTAACCGGTTTTGCCATTAAAACCGCGACGAACAAATTCACCGCGCAAGGAACGCTTGATCGCATGGTGCGTGCACATGCTGGGCTTAAAGGTGCGGCGGTCTCTTTGTACAAAATTGCAAACGATATGCGCTGGCTCGGCTCAGGTCCCCGCACTGGTTTGATGGAAATGACATTCCCATCGAATGAGCCGGGCTCATCGATCATGCCGGGTAAGGTCAATCCAACGCAGGCCGAGGCCATGTTGATGGTCTGTATCGAGATCATGGGGTCGGATGTCGCCGTGCAGATGGGTGGTTCGGAAGGCAACTTTGAGCTCAATGCATTCCGTCCAATCATTATCAATAACTACCTGCATTCAGCTTTGATCATGGCCGATATGTGCGATCATTTCCGCGAATTTATGATTGAAGGTGCTGTTGTAAACGAAGCGCAGATCAAATCAAACATCGATCGTTCTGTGATGATGGTGACTGCTCTTTCCCCCGTGATTGGATACGACAAGGCGTCCGTGATTTCTCATTACGCGATTGATCACAACTTGACGCTCAAGGAAGCTGCGCTTGCCAACGGCGTCGACGAGGCTTTGTATGATCGCGTCGTTGTGCCAATCAATATGACCAAACCTGGTTCGGCTGACGTACCTGCAAAGTCGTGATCAGGAGTTAAACATGAGCGCAAGCCAGCAACCAAATTTAAGCGGCCAGCAAGCATTACGCCAACAAGTCGGCGATCGTTTTTATGCTGATTGGAAGAGTAATGATCATCGGGCAAGGCGCTTGGTGTCGGAATTTATCGGCACTTCTGGCTTGACCTTTGTATTATCGGGCGGCGCCGCGATTCTCGCCGGGTACGGCGGAGGATCTCTCGCACCTTACCAATTCGCCTTCATCCTGTCGACTGTCGCTGCGCTTTGGTTGGTGGCGGCTGTTTTTTTTCTGGGTGACATCTCTTCGCACTTTAATCCGGCCATGACTCTTGGGTTTTGTCTGCGTGGTGATATTGGCGTGCCGATGGCTATCGCCTATATCGCAGTACAGATGGTTGCGGGTGCTGCAGGCTCATGTGCTGCGGCTTACTTGTTTGGCACGGGTGGAAACTTAGCGGCAACTTCACCACAGCCGGGGATGTTGATGCAGGCTGTGATCTTCGAGGCGATTCTTACGTTTGGGATGGTCTTAATGATTCTGGGTATGACAAACGGGCCAAAGCTTGATGGAAGTTCTGTGCCTTTGGCCGTTGGTGCTTACGTGATGGCTTGGGGAACGATGGGCGGACCATTCGACGGGGCTGCTTTTAATCCCGCTCGCGCGTTTGGTCCCGACTTTGCACGTGGCGATTTTTCAACATACTGGGTCTACCCCTGCGGCTCTTTAATCGGTGTTTTGGTTGCCGTTGCCGTCGCACGATTTTTACGTGGCCCGGCGCAAGCTTCCGAGGCTAACGCTGCGATGGGTAATCCTCTCAAGCGTTAGGTTGTTGTTGCGAAACCATAGAAAGAACCCTATGCATACCATGCGGACCCTCTCCGTCATCTGCTTGTCATTAAGTTTGTTTGCTTGTACGAGCATCACCTCAACAAGCATGACGAATCTGTCATCGGCGTATCGCTCCGTAATTGAACAATACAGCAACGAGAACATTCTGCTCAACGTTGTTCGTTCATCTAGAAATATGCCGATGAGTTTTTTGGATATCCCCTCTGTTGTCGGAACAGGGAGTGTGGTGACTGAGGCTTCTGCCAACGTTAACGTGCTCTCTCGTGACCCAGGAACCTTCGGAGGCTTTTTTGCTCCTGGCGCCGGTAGCTCTGTTGGCGCAGGCGCGGGCATGGCTGTCAACAATGGTTTTACGTTTACTCAGGCATCGCTGGACAACGCTGAGTTCATGAAGTCATTTTTGAAACGAATCCCAGTTGGCGTGGTCGGATTTACAGGCACGCAGCAACTTTTACCTCGGGCTGTCTCCTACACCTTGTTAATTGAAAGTATTGAACTGCAATCAAAAGGTAACGTAGTGAGTCGGTTTCAAAACAATCCCGATGATCCAAATTACAAGAGTTTTCAAGATTTGTTATATGTACTGATTGAATCAGGACTGACAGTCGAAAGTATTCCTAAAAAAATACCGATTGGTCCGGCCTTGTTGCATTCCGAAATTTCGAAAACACTTGAGACACTTGGGCAGCCGCTTTTGAGTGGGCTAACGAATGGGGGTGTCGTGATTGATAAGGTTGCCGGCGCAAATCCAGCGCGCTATCAGATTAGCCGTGTCGAAGAAAGGACGGTTTTATGCGTTAATCGTTATCGCGCGCATGAATTACTCGGTGACCTGTTGTCGACAGATGCCTTCTGTATAGATTCACCCAGATATGCGCGTGAAAACAACGACGACTTCAAGCAAATAGTGAGCGGTTTTACGAAGAATTTCCCCGAGCAGAAAGATATGGCGCTCGTGATTACCCTGCGGTCCGCTGCAAACGTGTTTAATTTTTTGGGGCGCGTCGTGCGCGCGCAGCTAGACCCTGTTGATCCAAAAACTGTCATGATTAAACCGGGTGCTGGTGTGTTGGACCCCTTTAACAAGCGGTATTTTCAGCCACAGCCTTTATTCAAAGTGTATAAAAACGCCAAGATACAAAACTCTGTGGCGACTGTTCTCTATAACCGAGATATCTATCAGATCGATGATGAGGACGAGTCTTATACGAAACAGGTCCTGGAGTTTATGTCGTCTTTGCTGACGGTGTCGAAGATACCGGGTGCCATCCCATCATCGCCGGCGGTGATCGTACGCTAATCGAAAAGCGACGCGTAGATAACGTTGTACGGCTCGAAGCGTGGACTCACGTTGTGAGTCCACGCGTGTTTAAGACAAGATCTTTGACTGCATCAAAGTAGCGTACATAACCTGAGCACCTGCATATGTGCGAATCCAGTGCTTCCATTATCACTTTTTCTACTTGATCTTTCGGCACGGGAGTCTTTTTTAGTTTTTCAATGAGAACCGTGGCTGCATTAACGAAACCCGGCGTGCAATATCCGCACTGAAAACTGAAATACTCCAGAAATTTTTCTTGTACGGGTGAGAGTTTGATGACCTCTCCCTTGCCGTCATAGGTAGCATGTCCTTCGATGGTACGAATTTTTTTACCATTAAAGAAGCTGGCATCCATAATGCAGGTAATCATTTCGTCGCTGCTGCCATCTTCAGCATCGACAATCACACTGCAAGCGCGGCATTGAGCGGCGCCACAGCTTAAGCGTGTGCCAGTCAGATCAAGATATTCCTGCAGAAACTCAATCATCTTCGTGCCGACAGGTATCTCTTGGGCCGGGATAACCTTTGAGTTAACCGTGATGTTCATCGTAAAAGTTTCGATTGTCACGCCAGGCGCTCCTTAATTTGCTCGCTCGTCACGGGTAGGCTCTTGAATCGAATGCCAGTCGCATGGGCGATCCCGTTAATAATTGCACTCACCACAGGAATCATCACAACCTCTGCGATCCCTTTGTGCTGGTCCGTGTCGCTCAGCGGTGGAAGTACTTCGCTTGTTTGATTCCACACGCACACATCAGATGCGCGCGGCAGTCGATATCGACCGAGGTTCCAATCTCCGTGACCTGGTCCGTCCTCGTACAGAGGAAGGTATTCAAACAAGGCCAATCCAATACCCATGGCTACGCCGCCTTGAAGCTGACTCGATACCAGTGCAGGAGAGATTGGTTTGCCGCAATCGAGGATCGAATGGTGACTGAGTAGCCTAACTTCGCCCGACTTCTTGTTCACTGCAAGCTCGACGAGCGTCCCCATCGTGCTAAAGAAGACCGGGCCGGCGCGGCTACGAGACACATGAGGGTATTGCACAGAGACTCGGTTCAGGACATGATAATGCCCAGGTGTTGTGGCGAGCGCTGTCTTCTCTGCGCTCGCTCCATCGCCATAGCGCACTGATAAGCCATCAAGTTTTGCGAGTAAGCGTTTGCCATTCAGTTCAAACCAAGCGTGGGCCCAAGCCCAGCGGCTGTAAGCATGACTCGTCACTCCAGTCACCAAGCCCATTGCATGGGCTTGTTTAGCAAGCGTCGCGAGAGACAAAGGGGGCATGCTGTCAGCTGTTAATCCGTCTTCTATCCAACGTGCATCTTCAGGACGCAGGCGACTGTAGGATGCAACGCCACCTCCAATCCCTTGACGCCAGATTGCAAGTGCTGCAGGCCATAAACCATGCGTAAAGATAATCCGTGCAGCTTCACTTGTTGCCATTGAAAAAAAGTATGCGGAGTTACTGCTCGCGGATCCAGAAACGTAACGCGGAGACCATCTTGGATTTTGCGCCGCTCTGTCATGTTGCTCTTGAGTCAGTGGTGCTCCGTCGGGAGGACTCTCAATTGGCAGGTCATCCCACTGCGTGACGGATGTTTGCACTCGCGTAGCCGCCTTGCCAAGCCAGCTGGCGCAGACGAGTGCTTGGCTGGTCGACATGCCTGTTCCTAATTCGGCTCCACAATGAAATAAACTGATTTCTCCTGAAGGATCGATTTCGACTTTTGCGAAAATCGCCTCAGATGAGGACCCAAAGCTCTTATTGGCACAAGCAAAACCTACTCCGTAAAGCTCCTCCGGATGGGCCGATTCGTACGATGATTTTTTGGTAGAGCGTTGTTGCCAAAGCGGATGGGCTTTAGCCCGCTTGAGTATTTCATCTAACCGAAGCGCGCCGATCGGTATGGAGCCTGTCCCGAGCTTCATGCCAGACTTCAAGACGTTCTTTTGCCGAAAGTCGATGGGATCAATGTTCAACTCTGCTGCTACGTCATCCATTAACAGTTCGGTTGCAGTAATTGTTTGCAAGGTGCCGAAGCCACGTGCAGATCCGGCATCGAGCGCACGCGAGGCGTTTGCCAGAGCAACGACATCCGACTTTGGTACATAGTAGGCTGCCCATGCACTGGCGCTGCCCGTGGAAATCACCGCAGCTGACAGGTTGGCACGGCCGCCGCCGTTGGCCTGGAAATCTCCCGTCGCCGCCTGAATCAGATGCGTCTTGCGATCCACCGCCAATTGATATTTCATATCAAAAGCGTGGCGCTTTAGCGAGCTTTGAAATTGTTCAAAGCGGTCGTTCGCGAGACGCATGGGTTGACCTTGACCATAGAGCGCAGAAACTAGGGCATAGTAAGGAAAAATCGTATGATCTTTAGACCCAAAGCCGACTGTGCTGCAGGGATACAGATATAGTTTTTTGAGCGGGAAGCGACTTGCTTTGACCATGGCGACGACATCCTGTGCGATCTCGTCAGGGCTCTGCGTCGGCACGACAAAATGGAGGGCTTCTTGTGCTGCGTCATACCAACCATTTGCGTTGTCGGTTTCAAGTGCAAAGGTGTCGGTCGATGGCGTTGCATAGTCGCGCTGAAAGACGGCCCAGGAGGGGGGCGGGTTGTTCAGCTCAGCATGAATTTTTTCTGCATGGAAAAGCGCTTGTTCGGCTGCGATACCTTCTTCGCGTGCCGAGGGCCAAACGGCTTGTTGTTTAACATAGCCTAAAGGGCTTGCCTTGGTGTTTTGAAAATTAGAAAAAACATCCGGAGCTTGTGGTGTAGGACCGGCGATGCGCACTGAACGAAATGCGCCCCAGGGATCTCGCTCGATGGGCGTGCCTGGGTTTCCGTATCGAATAATTTTTTCGTTGAATTGCAGCTTTTCTTTTGCGAGTCGGAAGCGCGCAAAATCTGCGTATAGAAAAATTGCGACAGCGTGACCTAGATAGGCGGGCTTGGTTCCAAATTTAACCAACATGTCGTCGCCATAAAATTTTGGCAATACAAGCTTGTCTTGCGCGAGGTCTTCTGCGGTAACGAGCTTATCCGGGCCAAGATCTTGACCCAAGACGCTCATGTCGAGGCCTAAGACTTCACGGTCAGCGAAAACAGCGCGTATTACTAGGGCGTGACCTTGTTTGGTCGGCCAGCCTGCCATATTCTTTGCGCGGATATCACGCGCAAATACTTTTGCGCCGGTCACTTTAGCGATACCGTCAATCCGGAACCGCGCACCACCGTTAGCCTCGCGCCAGTCTAGGCTAGGCGTAGTGTGGGAGCTGATGTTCGTCTGTGAAAGCGCTCGAACGGGATTTAGAAATGCAACAGTTATCCCCGAAATAGAGGTGACCTTGAGAAAATCTCTACGCGAAAACCGTTCATGTGACATATTGCATTCCTGCAAGAAAGGAGATGAGCCTAGTGCTGACGTTACTGCGCGGATTTGCTGTTGGGCCACCGTTGTGTCGTTCTAAAGGCGGTGCCATTCTCAAATGCTGTAAAACGTGTTTCTAAGAGCCATTGACGAGCCGCTTTGGTGCTGCCTGCTAAAAGTTTTTTGCAGGATGCGCTAGTTAATTGCTCCGCTTTCCGGTCTGGCTCGCACGCGTCGACCATGCGAGTTGCTGTGGCGTCACTCCAGATGCTTGCGCCAGATAAAAAGCTATAGGTCAGACTGTCTCGACTCATCTTCTTGATCTCCGCGTAGCTTAGGTTGTGCTGCGAGATCGCGCGCTGGTATTCGTTACTTAAATCGATGCGCGATACCCCTTCATCATCAGTTGCTAATGCAACCGGCACATTTTGTTCGATATATGTGCGTAATGGGTGTGCTGTGCCTTCAACACCAAGGATTAGTGCATTGCTCGTCAGGCAAATTTCAACTAACACGCCACGATCCCGCATGAGGGCAAGCGTATTCAAGGCAGATTCCTCGTAACCGATACTGACACCATGACCGATGCGCTTTGCTCCTGCAATTGTGATCGCCTCAGTGATGTGATTCTTTAGGCGCTCTGGTGGAACGAGCCCAATATTGAGCTCGCCAGCGTGTAGGGCAATATTGCCTGCGGGGTATTGTTCGGAAAAGTAGCGCAGCATCTCCATATGCAAGCGATAGTCTCGTAGTGCGCGTACACCGTCCTCTGGGCCCACAAGATTAAGACCGACAATTGCTTTGTCAGTTTTGAACAGCTCATAGGCCAGCATGATCTGCGTGAAGACTTCTGTGGGTGTGCCGCCCCGTACCACCTGTTGTAGCCAACGATGCTCAACATCACAACCAGCAGCACGTTTTGTTGAATCGCATTGTTGTATCTTCTTGTATGCTTGTTCGACCGACGTCAGATCCGCGATGGCGGCCTGCACGAGCGCAACCATCCCGTTCTTCTTTAACCAAGCCGCACGCTCAGCGAAATCCTCAATACCGGTTTGTGCAAGTTTTTCTGCCAATTGCTTTGCAGCAGGATATTGCAGAGTGATCATCAGCTCAACATGCAGAACTTTTTGCTCACCTGCGCGATTGGTCGCTTGCGCGAGCATCTTCGGTAGCAGCGCTACGCTTCCTGAAAATACGTTGAATACGTCGAAGGAATGAAAAAACTGATCATGGGCCGGAGTCAGATTATAGATATAGTCCTTGGTCGACATGCGTTTGACCAGCACACTGTACTCTTGCTCTGTAATATTTGATAGCAACTTTACGTCCGCATTTTGCATGCACGGAGGGCGTAAAAATTTATCTTGCTTGATGTCGACGCAGTATCCGGCCTCCGCACCCCAGCGCAGATAGTCTTCCGCATAGGTTGCTCCAGAGAGGTGGCTGTGCAAGTCCGCGCCTTTAGGAAGGCTTTGGGCGAACTGACGCAATGCGATGGAGTTCCCTTTATTTTGAGTAAGCCAAGCGCCAACTTGCGCCTCTTCTTGAGGCCCGGCATGCGATGCCGCATGGACAAAAATAAACAGAGATAGTGCTGTTAGGAATCGATTCATTTTTTTCTCATTCGCTGACTGCAACGATTAAGCCACGGGTCCAAGTGGTAGCGGTCTGATTGATCGTGTCGATACTCTTAAGTTGTGATGGCGACAAATTAAGGCTCGTTACTTGTTTGCTTGTGTCGGAGTCGGATCCAAAAAGGAATGTATACAAGTACGCGCTATGGGCGCACAAATCGTTTGAAAATTCTATCGGGCCATTAAACCATTGTAAAAACACTTCCCAGCTGTTAGGTTTGCAGGCGACTTCGATGATGTCGGTTAGTTTTGATGCATCTTCGATGGGGTTCTTTCTCAGTGTGTTTGGTTTTTCGTTCCAGCGTGCAAGTTTGGCCGGGATCGCACCGATCCCTGCAAACTGCACTGTCTCAAAATCACTTCCGGCTGGAAGTGGCGCATTTGCGGCAAAGAAAGGCGCCATGAGACCAGAAAATATGTTGCGGCACGTTGCGAAATCAAAACGATCGGCAATACCGGGGCGGGCAACTGTGAGACGCGGCGTGCCAGATACAAAACAGGGGTGGCTGTCCGGTTGCGCCGCGATAGCCGTGCGTAGAATTTGATCGAGCCCCAGGTCAAGATAGCTTAGAGCAAAAACGTAATAGGTTTGTCCGTTGATCGTTTGCGTAACCACATTTGGATTACTGAACTTCTCGGGGACGGCATAGGCGACCTGTGCGGAGGCCCCACCCATTTCGACGATACCAACCGTCTGATCTTTCTTATCAAAATTACCCAGGAGGTAATTCACATCAATCCATCCGAACAGGGCTTCGTTTTGCCCGGACAGAGTCCCGACAGCACCCTTCGTCGACGAACCCGGTATAGCGGTTATGCCTTTTGATCCCAGCGGGTGACCCAGGCGTGTGATAGTTTCTTGTACGTTTTCGTAAATTGCACGGCTTATCTCGGGCTGTTGTCGATCGACTTGGCGCATGCCAGCCGTTGCTAAAACATACACTGGGACTTGCTCGCGTGGAATGTTGTTTGCTGCTAGATGATCCTGTAGCGTGCCAAGGAGTGGAGCCAGGCTAGCGCCTGCCGCTGACACTGCGAAACTGCCTGTCGGCTGGTTATAACTGGACAGTCCCGGGGTGACCCGCGAGTTATTAAGCGTCACACTACGTATTTCTATGAAGGCCGTGGTCCTACGTGTTTCGTATAAAAATATACGCGAGCCACTACTTCCCGCGTCGACAACCGCGGTGTACTTTGGGCTGTCGATGGATTGCGCTGTGACGGTGTTGGATAGCCCGCCGATAAGAACGCTCAGAACGAGACATAACTGATAAAAATTGCGCAAAGTTAGTGGCATAGTCGCTTCTCTTTAAAACTTATGTGTCATGCCAACGGCAATGACCGCGCTCGTAAGACCTTCGACAAGGCAGGCATTCATTGCGTAGCCAGCGTAGCTATATAAACTTGTTTTTTTTGTAATGGGGTAAGAGTACCCAGCACTGACGACTCGCTGCGTCGATATTGGATACGTTGAGCTCGACTGCATATTGCTCGATGGTTTAGCCATTTGCCAGGCGAAAAAAAATTGCCCCGCGCTTGTCGCAGGCGACGAAAGAGCGACCATTGTCGATGTGATGGCTAGGGAGTTGTCAAAAATAATGCTGCTATTGGTGTTGTCGAAGGTGTCGTTTCTAAATATACCGAGCACGTTCTGTAGCGTGTTTACTGCTCCGTTCTTGGTTTGCCCGACAGCGCCTGATAGTTTCATGACTTTGAAATCGTAGGCGCCGCCTAATATCCACGCATTCGCATTTTTGTAGTCGTTTTTTGCAGTTGCAGCGTCTGGATAAAACGAGTCATAGGTAAACGTTAAATACACGGGGCCGTCGGTGTACTTCACGCCGGAGGTGAAAGACCGTAGGTTGTTCACCGTCACGAAATTGTAGTCACGTGTGTCACGATCTAGCTCGACGATCTTGCCATCCTGTGCGTAGCCCGAGGTCATGCCAGTTGCAAAGGAATAGCCAACGCCGAACTTAAAGCCGCGCAGATCGGCTGTTTCAACTTTGAGTAGATTGCTTAAGCGCTCTGCATTCGCTGTACCAAAAGACAATCCCAGAGATGCGTTGGCATACTGACCGGTAAAAGGGGAGAGCGGACCCGTGTAGTCAGAGGCAAAGTTGTTTTGCCTGCCGAATAACAGTTGACCTGCGTTGCGATTTTCATAGCCGAGCCAAGACTGGCGTCCAAAGAGTCGTTGGCTTTGGCCGGCGACGCCATTTCCAATATTGAAGCCATTTTCTAGTTGAAACTTGAACGCTTGTCCTGCGCCGATATCTTCTAACCCCTTTAGTCCAAAGCGGTTTCCGGATTGTCCGCCGCTGACCATCCCGAAGCTCGTTTCTGCGTCGAATCGATCGTTGGGGGTGGAGGAATGCTTGGTATAAGCAAAGCCCGCATCAACGGTACCGTATAAAGTGAGGCTCGCTTGTGCGTGAGTTGGTGTTGGACATGCTCCTGCAGCAAGCAACAGAAAAATCGACAGTGCGTACCACTTGCGCAGGTGCATGGTGATAAAAGTGTTTGGTTCTGCGCTGAGCGGTTTGTGTGGCATGGTCGAGGTTTTAAAACATGCCGTCGGTGGGCGCAAATTTAATTAAACTTAATTTAGTTTTGGTGCTAAATTAATCGAGCATAGATGATATCAATTATCGCCACGCGATAAAGCAATTGATTCTTCTAACGCCAGGGCTGAATGTTTAAGACCTCACCAGCCCAGCACATCGCGCTTGATAGACCAACGTGCCTGCTTCTTTTCTACCCCTTGCCCGAGAACCCAGTAGGAATAGGCTCGATCAAGGGCGCCGCGCGATTGCTCGATGACAAGCCATTGGTCGATAAATAGCGACAGTTCCCAGTCGGTCTGTCGGGTGGCAATGCCAACCGGGAGTCGAACCATGTTTGGCTGCGGAACAACGACCGTATAGTTCGGGTATAGCAAAGTCCACGCAGATGCGCTCGACGCAAGCATGATCATGCCGTCTAAATCTGATCTACTTCCATTGAAATAGTCTCTTGCTGAAGCGAGCTCCACGATGGTCAGCTCGACGCTCGTCAGTCTACTTTTAACGATTTGTTCAAGGCCCAAGTCCTCTGCAGATCGGCCGAGTTTTAATTTGCCTCGCTTACGAAGTTCGTCGATTGTTCTGAATTTGTAGCGATCTGGGTCCCGAACCGCAAGCCCAATCACTGTGTCGAAGTACGAGCCTGAGTGATGCAGTTTTTGTAGCGAGTCCCATTGATAGGGTAGACTCATCAAAACGTCAATATGTCCGTTTGCGAGTGCATCGACAAGCTGCCCGGAGGGAATTTGAACGAACACCAACTCGGTCGCTCCGATTGCACGTCCTAGGTTCCCCGCTAGCTCTACGTCCATGCCAACAAGCTGGTTTTGAGCGTTGGTGAATGAAAATGGCATGCGTTCTTGCGCGAAACCGACGCGCAGCGTACCTCTATCGCGAATGCGTTTAACTGGGTTGGTCGTATCTGAAATCGGTGTCGGAGTTGGCAAGTCGGTCACAACGCGCACAGGTAAGGATCCACGCACGGTCATGCTTGTCAGGACTTGATCTTTTTTGTATGTGTCGTCGACCAGCAATGACAAAAGCGCGGCTGTTGCATAGAGTGCGGCCGAGCAAACGACCACGATGATTGTGATGCCCCGCAAGATCCTTATTAATTTGAACTCGAGCCGGTTTGCCATGGCACCAGCACCCAACAAGCAAAACGCAAACAAGTAAATTGCAGAAGTCAGAGTGCCAAAGTTGTACGTCAGGACTGTCGTGGACTGATAGAGGGTCATGTAGCCTTGGCCAACGCCCAGCATGTCAAACAGTGGGGGCAATGCAATTTGAGTGCTCGCAAACAGTGATAGTGCCCCAACGCACAGCATCTCGATATAGATCGCGATCGGGACGATATCCCCGCCGAGCCAAGCCGTGTAAGGAATAAATAAAAGCACTAAAAGCTTGCCGGCGGTTGGAAAAGTAAACGCCAGTGGAGTGAGCACTGAGATCGCTTTGTCCGCATTCTCTGGGTAGAGATTTTTTTCAACGAGCAAGGACTTTGCCTGTGCGACGATGATGGGTAAAGATATAAAGATATTGGACGAAATGAATGCGGTAAATAACGCACTCTTTCCGACACGCATGATGTCCCAGTAGCTCAAGGGCATGATGCTGGAGACGACAACGGGTAGGATAACGAACGCTAGCAAGACGGAAAACAGCGCAAATAATATAAAGTAAACCTGTAACCTCTCGAACGTTTCTCCTGACATAGTGCCCGCAGTAATCGCGGTCATCGCGAAAACGCCGATCGGACTTAGCTTCAGGATGAAGCGCATGATCCGGATCACGGCTTGTTCGAGGATGCGCAGGTTATCTAGGAGCGTGGCCTTTTTTTCTAGCCCGATCATCGCCACGCCTAGCGCCAGACTAAACAGGACTACCCCTGGCACGACTGCCTTGGACATTGCATCAAACGGATTGGCCGGAACGAATATCTTGAGCAGATCCACGTCTGCCGGTTTCATCAAAAGGTCGTTGCTGTAAAAGCTTGCGTTCTGAAATGTCGGGAACAGGGACGGTGCGACTGCAAGCAAGGATAGCGTGAGCACCCAAAAAAAGAGCATGAGCACGATGCCCCATTTTCCTATCTTCGATGCCGTGTGCGTATCCATACGCCCGACGCTGATGATCAGACTCAACATTAAATACGGCATGACAGCCATCTGCGAGAGCCGCAGATAAAGCTCGGAAACCGGTTGTAAAACAACCAGAGACTCACCAAAAAAAAGTCCTGCCACGCCCCCCAGAAGCATCCCCAGCAAAATACGCTGTGTAAGAGTCGTTTCCTTCAAAAAAGTGAGGATTCTTTGTTTTGGTACTGGAGTCTCCGTAACCATAGCGGCTAATTCTTTGTGAGGTGACTAATCGTATCTAAAATTGGCGCACTCGACACAGCGTTGGCGCCACTAAACGGATGATCCAAAATGAGGACGAGAGCGTAGAGTAGAGAGAGCGAAATAATTTGAATACTGCAGTTGATGACCCGGATCGGACCGGGTGTGTAGAACGCCAGTGCTGTCACGATCACGATCAGAAACAACCCCAGATGCATGACGCCCCAAAACAGTCCAGAGAGACTGGCGCCGCTATTGATAATTCTGGTTTCGCGCAGTTGTGCCAACTTGTCGCCGGTATTGAGAAGCTGAACGTAGAGCGCTACCTGCCGAGTGTCGGTCGATTTAAGGGAGATGAGACATTGATCAAGTGCTTTCAGCTTGTTCGTTGTGATTGCACTCCCTGTTTGTTGCGCAAGCATCGGCCATTCATCGGTGACAATAGAGTTGGTGTAGGCAAGCAGCAGGGGTTGGCATGTCGTTGCTTCGTCAGAGTTGTAGGCATTCAGTTGTTTGCCAAGCGCCCGGATCTGAGCGGCTTCGACGGTGACATCGGCTTGGTAGGTGTCACTGGCTTGTGTGGTCTGGGCTAAGACAAATGCCAACACGATTCCTGAGATGGCGACAGCAGACGCGATACCGCCAGCCGCCATGTTTTCATCGCGATCCTCAAGCCTCCAGTTTGGTGCAAATCGTTGAAATGTCCGATG
>JACCED010008757.1_pt1 | contig 25109 bp, 26 predicted proteins | sample 7455021 | NCBI WGS metagenome assembly JACCED01 (sample SAMN15323456, study PRJNA562643) | freshwater metagenome | isolation source: river surface water | place: USA:Blue River Watershed | collected 2017-08-19
ACACTGACTATGACTTCTTGCACTTAATCACATCAAAAAATGTCACTGGATATGACCACTGGCCAATGCCGGAAGATTACCCACTTTTCCCATCTAAAGACCTGATGCTTAAGTACTTCAATATGTATGCCGAGCATTTTGGTTTGTTTGAAAAAATTACTTTCAACACCGAAGTTAAGTCAGTTAAACCACTTGCTGCCGATGGGCTACCAGGATCAAATGGCTGGGAAGTAACCACAAGTGATGGCAAAACAAATCAATACGATGGGGTGTTTATTGCTAACGGACACTTGTGGGATAGCAAAGTTCCGCAGTTCCAAGGTGAATTCACTGGGAAGCAAATTCACTCAGGCCAATACAGGAACACAAAAGAAGTTGAAGGCAAAGTATTAGTTGTTGGCGCAGGTAACTCAGGCTGCGATTTAGCAGTGGATTGCGCTCAAGACTTAATCGACACATCAATCGTTATTCGTCGTGGTCAGTATTTCCAACCAAAAACATTTTTTGGCAAACCTCGAGCAGAGCTTGCATTTATGAAAGAGTTCACTTTCGAAGAGCAGGATTTAATTACCAGGCTTTTAATGAAAGTTTCAGTTGGAACAGCTGAAGACTACGGCTTGCCAACGGTTGAACATCATGCACTGGCTGACGGACCGCCAGTAGTTAACAACTTACTTATGTACTGGATTCACCACGGTCGTATCAAGGTAAAGCCAGGCATTTCTCGCTTTGAAGGTAAGAAAGTTTATTTTGATGATGGCACTGTTGAAGAGTACGGAACCATTCTTTGGGCAACAGGCTTCAATTGCTCGTTGCCAATGCTGGATGAAACTTTAATCGAGCGCAAAGATTCTGTTCCACTTCGGTACGGTGCAGGTGTTGTGCCAGTTGGCTTGGAAAAGCTTTATTACATCGGACTAATCGCAGCTCGTGGTGGCCAACCAATGCAGTACCCAATTCAAATGGAACTAGCCATTCGCATGGCAAAACTTCATGAGAAGAATCCAAAAGGTGTCGCACCTGTTGCCCAAACTTTGGCAAATGTTCAAGAAAAAGAATGGCGCGTCGACATTCTTCGCCCAATTTGGTTTGACCAAATCGAAAACACGAAGGCAGTACTTGCTGGAATGGAAAGTGCTTAGCATGTCAGATTGGTTAGGACTTGGTGGTCGAACAGCAGTAATTACTGGTGCTGGTGGCGGAATTGGCCGGGCAGTTGCAATTGAATTAGCAACAGCTGGAATGAATGTAGTTGTACTAGATCGCTCGCAAGAACTTGTCGATGAAACCCTAACCGAACTTTCAAAGCTAGGACTTTCTGGAACAGGTTTTGCTTGTGATGTCACTGAAGAAGAGCACGTTGGCAAAATTGCAAAAGAGGTTGGTAATACTCATGTGCTGGTAAATACCGCTGGAATTTTGCGTCCGGGAACGCTAGCTGAGCTAACAACTGCTGAGTGGCAAGCCTTGATCAACGTGAACTTAAATGGCTATTTTGTAACTTCTCGCGCATTTGTTCCTAACCTGAAACAAGCTGGAAGTGGTTCATTAATTCACGTGGCTTCTGTTTCAGGAACAAACCCGCAACCAGCAAGCGGTGCATACAGCGTTAGCAAGGCTGGAGTTTTAATGATGTCAAAGCAGTTTGCATTTGAACTTGGTCCAGATGGAATCCGAAGTAATACTGTCAGCCCTGGTTTAGTTCGTACCCCACTCACTGAGGCTTATTACACCGTTGGTGATGTTGCCCAAAGGCGCGACGCGGCAGTTCCAATTAGGCGTGTTGCTCGTCCGCATGACATCGCTGATGTGGTTACTTTCTTAGCAAGTGATCGATCTGGTTACATTACTGGCGCAGACATAGTGGCCGATGGCGGTTTCACTCAGACACTTATGAGCACTATTCCTCGACCTGGTTTTGGGGACTAAATAGAAGCACTAAAACCACAAATAGTCGCTAGATTTAATTAGGCCATTATTCGAGGATTTATATGCGCACCAAGTTAGTAGCTATTTTTGCAACCACATTATTAATGACTTCATGTGGTTCGGGTTCAAGTCAGACAACAATTGATAATTCAGGTGAATCTGTTGCTCACCTTGGTTGGGTCTATGAAGACTTAAAGGCGCTTAATATTGCAGGCGTTTCGCCAGAATCAGTTATTGATAATGGCACCGTTTATTTATATTCCACTGACATGGGGATCAAATTATATAAATCAACCGATGGTTTAAATTTTGAACTTTCAGCAAATGCAAAAATGCCAATGGCAGCTGATCCAACGGTTATTAAAACTGCTGATGGTAAATGGCGAATGTATGTGAGTGAAATTTTGATGACAGGTGCGCAGCCAGCCGCTGGCAGTGCACCGCAACCGATGGATCCTAAGAAAACACAAAAAACTGTGAAAGTTTCAACAAGTGACTCTTTAGAAAATTTTGGTCCAGGAGTTGATACTGGAATTGTGCAAGCAAAGCCAGGGGCTGCCTGGGGTGTTCCAGATACTTTTATAGATCCATCGGGCAATACCAGAATGCTTTGGGTTGATATGAATGAAGGCGACAAGTGGGAATCAATCAAGAGCGCCACAAGTAAAGACGGAATCACTTTCACAGTTGATGAAGGTGTCAGATTCACAGATGCCTACGTCGATCCCTATGTTCTAAGAGCTGACTCTGGCGATTGGGTTGCACTACTTTCAACAACCCCAAATCAGTCGCGCTTACCGCAAAAGCTTTTCTTGGCTTGGTCAACTGATGGCATGAATTGGCAAGTGGATAGTGAGCCGCTGATTAATGATCCTGAAAAGAATTATTTAGATCCAACTGCTTATGAAATTTCACCAGGGGTTTGGCGGGTTTATGTTTCAACGAGCCAGACTGCTAATGCGATCGGTGGACCGTATTCACTTGAGACTTTTGTCCTAAAATCACCAGAGATGTAGTGAATAAAATCGTATTTTATAAGTCGAATCCTGAAGCCCTATTAAAAAAATGGAGTAAGAATGTCTAATAGTAAGCTGAAAAAATTATTAATTCTTGGTCCTGGTTTATTTACAATTTTATGGTTAGCTTTTTTCCAGGTAAATGGAAATGGATTTCAAGCAATAGATTTATTTTTAATAATTATTGCAATCATTTGGTTGGTTTACGGTACTTTGAAAGCTGACGACAAAGACTAGACCCAGTTTTAAATTATTTAATTTTCCTAATTTTAATAGCACTCAATACGAATCGAATAATTAAAATTGGCAAAAAATAAAGATACGCATACCAAGTTAATTTGAAAATATTAAAATCTGTAAAAAGGTTTTCAATACCCTTCGCAAGCTCAGGAACCTGGTTATTTAGAAAAACAAAAACATAAATGTTTATTGCTAAAAATGCCAGGAAAACAACGAATGCCCAATCTTTCATGACAGGCCTTCGGAAAAGTAAAAAAGTTTTTAGTTTGAGTTTTTCGTTTTCAGGCACGCAGCCAGCCTACCTACCCAAGCATTTGGCTATTCGGCTGCCAAAGTGAACCCCAGAGAAGTTGCTCTATTGCCCGTAATTTCGCGGTTTTGATCATATTTCGGTACGCTATTCGAGCGCAGAAATGCGTGGATAAGACCCGCCCCCTTAGCTCAGTAGGTAGAGCGTTTCCATGGTAAGGAAAAGGTCTGCGGTTCGATTCCGCAAGGGGGCTCGAAAACTAAACGAAAGTTTAGTTCTCACCGGGGTAGCTCAGCTTGGTAGAGCAAACGGCTCATAATCGTTGTGTCGCCGGTTCAAGTCCGGCCCTCGGTACGACAACGAATGGCAATGCAAATGCATTGCCACAAATGAAAGGCACGTAAGTGGCACGTAATGATGTTCGTCCAAAGATCACTTTGGCATGCGAAGACTGCAAAGACCGTAACTACATTTCTCGCAAGAATCGTCGTAACGATCCAGATCGTCTAGAAATCAAGAAGCACTGCCCAAAGTGCAACAAGCACACCGTGCATAAGGAAACTCGCTAGTTTTCCATTTGGTGCAACTTTGCACCAATACCGTAACTAGGAATAGCCATGGGTATGAACCGCGACATGATCGGGTTTGCTTACCCTGACTCAAAACCATTCCTAGTTACGACTGAAAACATCGCCGCGTTTGCAAATGCAATCGGCGATGACAATCCAATCTATTTTGATCAAAGTGTTGCCCAATCTTTTGGGCACACCACTGTCTGTGCTCCGCCAACTTTTCCAATTGCTGTAACCATGAACGCAATGGAAGAAGCTTTCCATGATCCAAAACTAAATATGGATTACTCACGCATTGTGCATAGCGATCAGCGCTTTGAGTACAAGCGCCCAATTCAAGTTGGCGATGAACTTGTGGTCCGTGCTTTTGTTGAAGATATTCGCGCATTAGGTAATAACGACATAGCTACATTTCGCACTGAAGTATTTTCAAAAAATGAATTAGTTGTTAATGCTTGGTCCAAATTAGTGGTGCGTGGTGAAGAATGAGCATTAACTTTGACCAAATCAACGTTGGCGACGAACTGCCAAGCTTGGAAATTAAGTTCACTCGTGAGCACTTAGTTGCCTATGCAAATGCATCAGGGGATCAAAACCCAATTCATCAAGATGAGGCTGTTGCAAAATCTGTTGGTCTGCCAGATGTGATTTCCCACGGCATGCTAACAATGGGCCGAGCAATTCGCGTTGTTACCAACTGGGTAAGCGATCCAACAAAAGTGGTTGATTACAGTGTTCGCATGACTAGGCCAGTTGTTGTGCCAAATGATGGAGTTGGCGCAACAGTTTTATTTACTGGCAAAGTTGGCGAAGTCAACACTGAAAATTGCACAGTTCGCATTGATTTATCTGCCGTTTGCGATGGCACGACAGTTCTTGGCCAAGCAAAAGCAACCCTGCAGTTTTAAGCGTTATACGGTTTAACCAGATGACTTCTCTTGCTCAACTAACCACACTTCGAGTCGGCGGCACACCAAGTGTGTTAACTATTGCTGCAACTGAAGCTGAAATCATCGAAGCAGTTAGTGCCGCCGATGATGCTGGCCAAGAAGTATTAATTCTTGGCGGCGGATCAAACATTGTTGTGACAGATGATTTTGATGGCCAAGTAATCAAAATTGCCTCAACTGGTTATGAAAATGATTCAAGTATTTGTGCTGGTGCTTGGGTAACTGTTCAAGCCGGTCACTCTTGGGATGATTTTGTTGCAGATTGTGTAGCCAACGGGTGGTTAGGTGTTGAAGCTCTTTCAGGAATTCCAGGAACTGTTGGCGCGACCCCAATTCAAAATGTTGGCGCTTATGGCCAGCAAGTAAGCGAAACAATCGCTCAAGTTAGAGCATGGAACCGCGAAACCAAAAAGATTGACACAATTTTTTCAGCAAACTGTGAATTTGGTTACCGAACTTCGGTATTTAAGAAACATCCAAATCGTTGGGTTATTTTGAGTGTGACATTCCAATTACCGCTTGGCGACCAAGCCAGCCCAATTAAATACAACGAACTTGCCGTTTATTTTGGAAAAGAATTAGGCGCCAGGGTTAGTTCAAAAGAACTGCGTTCTGCTGTGCTTGAACTTCGCCAAGGTAAAGGAATGTTAGTTAAAGCAGATGACCATGATTCATGGAGCGTTGGTTCATTTTTTATGAATCCTCGCGTAACTGACGTTCCAGAGGATGCACCAGCTTGGCCTGAACCCGATGGCAGATTTAAAGTAAGCGCGGCTTGGTTAATTGAACAAGCTGGCTTTGAAAAAGGTTTTGGATTAAATGACCGCGCAACACTTTCAACAAAACACACACTTGCACTAACCAATCGTGGCAATGCAACTTGTGCTGACATTTTGGAATTAGCAAAACATATTCAAAACGGTGTCAGGGCCAAGTTCGGAATTGAACTTAGCCCTGAAGCGCGTTTAATTAATTGTTCGCTTTAGCCCATAAATGGGTAACGATAATCCGTTGGTGGAACCAACGTTTCCTTCAAGCTACGAGCGCTAACCCAACGAAGTAAGTTTTGTGGAGCGCCAGCTTTATCGTTTGTGCCAGATGCACGTGCGCCACCAAATGGTTGCTGACCAACGACTGCGCCGGTTGGCTTGTCGTTGATGTAGAAGTTACCGGCAGCAAAACGAAGTGCATGCATAATTTCGTTAATTGCTGTGCGATCTTGAGCAATAACAGCGCCAGTTAGTGCGTACTGAGCGATACCTTCCATGGCGTGCATTTCTTCGCGCCACTTGGCATCTTCATAAACATGAATTGCAAGCACTGGACCAAAGTATTCATTGGTGAAGAATTCAGTTGTTGGATCATCACCAAGTAAGACAGTTGGTCGAATAAAGAAACCTTCTGATTTATCGTATGTTCCACCAGCTGCGATAGTAATTGATGGCTCAGCCTTGGCCCGATCAATTGCCCCAGCGACGCGATCAAAGGCCCGTTCATCAATCACAGCAGTCATGAAATTACTGTGATCTGAAGCATGACCCATCTTTATATTTTCAACTTCATTTAAGAAGTGATCGCCCATCTTTTCCCATACGCTGCGTGGGATGTAAGCGCGAGATGCAGCGGAACACTTTTGGCCTTGGTATTCAAAAGCACCACGGATGAGTGCTGTTTCAAGGGTTGCTGGATCTGCTGATGGGTGAGCAAATACGAAGTCTTTGCCCCCAGTTTCACCAACTAGGCGCGGGTAACTGCGGTAGTTAGAAATGTTTTCACCAACTGTTTTCCAAAGATGTTGGAATACTCCAGTTGACCCTGTGAAGTGAATACCTGCAAGATCTGGGCTTGATAGCGCAACATCAGATACCGCGATTCCATCGCCAGTGACCATATTGATTACACCTGGCGGAAGACCTGCAGCTTCAAGTAGTTGCATAAGCAGGTAGGCAGAGTGCAACTGAGTTGATGCCGGCTTCCAAATAACTGTGTTACCCATTAGTGCAGGGGCTGTTGGCAAGTTACCTGCAATCGCAGTGAAGTTAAACGGTGTGATTGCGTAAACGAAACCTTCAAGTGGTCGCCAGTCTGTGCGGTTCCAAACACCAGCAGATGAGATTGGTTGTTCTTGCAGAATCTGACGAGCGAAGTGAACGTTAAATCGCCAGAAGTCGATTAGTTCGCAGGTTGAATCAATCTCAGCTTGGAATGCATTTTTTGATTGACCCCAGTTTGTTGAGGCAAGCATTTTGTAACGCCATGGACCAGAAAGCATGTCAGCTGCGCGAAGAATGACAGCGGCACGTTCATCAAATGGAAGATCGCGCCATCCTGGAGCGGCAGCCTGTGCCGCAGCAATTGCAGCCTTTGCATCGTCATGGGTTGAGTTCGCTGCTATACCAAGTAGTTGTGCTCGGTCATGTGGTGAGCGAACTTCAATCTTTTCGCCACCAGCCTTGACGTGCTTTCCACCAATTACGTTTGTGATTTCTGGAGTGGTTTTAATAGTTTCTTTTAGCGCCACATCGAGAGCTGCGCGTTCTTGAGAGCCCGGGGCAAAAGTATTTACTTTTTCATTAATCGGGGCTGGTACTGAGGTAATTGCATCCATGGATAAATACTGGCACTGCTAAACCCCGTGTCACCACCTGCCCCAGACCCTAGGGAGCAGCAGAATAAATATGTGCGCGTTTACCTGCCAGCTACTAAAAGTGACATAAATGCCTTATTGCTTGGGCAAAACCTTGAAGGCTTAACAGGCTATGCACTTTTAACCCAGTGGGAAGCTAGCCAAACTGAAACTGATCAAGAAGTTCTTGAAGGTGAACTACTTTATTTAGCCGCAAGTTCAACCCAAAAAGGGGACCGGCGAATTGTGGTTGTGGCCGAAACCCAAGGGACAGTATTAAATGCAGATCTTGGCCAGGTTTCATGTGGTGCTTTTGGTCTAAAGCAGGTCCAAGCCCTGTTTGCTGATGATGTCATTAATACTGTGGCAATTTCGCAAGGGGCGGACAGCCAGGACTTAGATCTAACGTGGTTTGGGCCAACTGAAATCCTTGAATTCTGGGATTTTCTGTCTAATTAACCGCTTGCAAACCCCGATTTGCCCTTAAGGCTATTGACCTTTTAGATTTGGAGTTAGCACTCTAAAGGTCCGGGTGCTAATCAGCCTTAAAACTGATTCATAAGTACTTAGTCGATTAACAACAGGAGACAGGCCGTGTCGGTCAACATTAAGCCACTTGAGGATCGCGTCCTCGTACAGTCTTTAGAAGCAGAAACAACCACTGCATCAGGGTTGGTTATTCCAGACACTGCTAAAGAAAAGCCACAAGAAGGCAAAGTAGTTGCTGTAGGTCCAGGTCGTTTCGACGAAGATGGCGAAAAGCGTATTCCGCTAGACGTTAAAGTCGGCGACGTAGTTATCTACTCAAAGTACGGCGGCACTGAAGTTAAGTACGCCGGTACCGAGTACCTACTACTTGGCGCTCGCGACATTCTTGCGATCGTAGAAAAGTAAAACAAAATTAGTGAAATAGCGCCTCAAACTTTGAGGCGCTATTTCAAATTTAAGATAAATAAATTTTCGAACAAAAACTTATAACCCAACAAGAGAAGTAGATATGGCAAAGATAGTTAATTTTGATGAAGATGCACGTCGCGCATTAGAACGTGGCGTTAACGCATTGGCTGACGCAGTGAAAGTAACGCTTGGACCAAAAGGTCGCAATGTTGTGATCAGCAAGTCATGGGGCGCACCAACAATCACTAACGACGGCGTGACCATCGCTAAAGAAATTGAACTTGAAGATTCATACGAAAATCTTGGCGCTCAGCTTGCAAAAGAAGTTGCAACTAAGACCAACGATGTCGCAGGTGACGGAACTACAACAGCAACTGTTCTTGCTCAAGCACTTGTGCGCGAAGGCCTAAAGAACGTGGCTGCCGGCGCTGCTCCAGTTGAACTAAAGCGCGGTATCGAAGCTGCAGTAAAAGCAGTTAATGATGAATTGCTAAAGCAAGCCCGTCCAGTTAACGGCAAGGCTGAAATTTCACAGGTAGCTGCGATCAGCTCACGCGATAAATCAATTGGCGATCTAATTGCTGATGCTTTCGACAAAGTTGGCAAAGATGGCGTTATCTCTGTTGAAGAATCAAGCACCACTGCAATGGAACTTGAGTTTACTGAAGGTATGCAGTTCGACAAGGGATACATTTCTCCGTACTTCGTAACAGATGCTGACAGCATGGAAGCAGTTCTAGAAAACCCATACATCCTTCTAACCCAAGGAAAGATTTCTAGCGTTGCTGAAATTTTGCCAATTCTTGAAAAAGTTTCGCAGTCTGGAAAAGCACTTGTAATCATCGCTGAAGATGTTGATGGTGAAGCTCTTTCAACACTTGTGGTTAACCGTATTCGCGGAAACTTCGCCAGCGTTGCAATCAAGGCTCCAGCATTTGGTGACCGTCGCAAGGCAATCCTTGAAGACATCGCGATCCTTACTGGCAGCACCGTAATCTCAGCTGACATGGGTATGAAACTTGATCAGGTTGGTCTAGAAGTTCTAGGTTCTGCTCGTCGCGTTGTTGTGGCAAAAGACAACACCACAATCGTTGATGGCGCTGGCAAGGCAAATGCTGTTTCAGATCGCGTTGCCCAAATTAAGCGCGAAATGGAAGCTTCAGATTCTGATTGGGATAAAGAAAAGCTTTCAGAACGTCTAGCCAAACTTTCTGGCGGCGTATGCGTAATCAAGGTTGGCGCTCACACTGAAGTTGAACTTAAGGAAAAGAAGCACCGCATTGAAGATGCTGTTTCGGCAACTCGCGCAGCGATTGAAGAAGGTATCGTTTCTGGCGGCGGTTCAGCAATCATTCACGCAGCTGATGTGCTTAACAATGACCTTGGTCTAAGTGGCGACCAAGCTGTAGGCGTTGCAATCGTTCGTCGCGGGGTAATCGAACCACTTCGTTGGATTGCTGAAAATGCTGGTTTTGAAGGTTACGTAGTTGTCGACAAAGTTCGCGAACTAGGGGTTGGTAGCGGTCTTAATGCTGCAACTGGCGAATACGGCGACCTGATCAAGCAAGGCGTTATCGATCCTGTGAAGGTAACTAGAAGTGCACTTGAAAATGCTGCCTCAATCGCTGGCATGCTTTTGACAACTGAAGCATTAGTCGTTGAGAAAAAGGAAGTCCAAGAAGACGACCACGGTCACGGGCATAAGCACGCTGGCCACACTCACTAGAAGTAAAACAAAAAGCCCCCGGTTTTCCGGGGGCTTTTTGTTGCAGATTTATAGTTTGCATGTGTAAACATAGTCTTGTGGTTCCAGAATTAATCATTTTCGACTGTGACGGAGTTCTTGTTGACTCTGAAAAGTTGGCGATAAAAATTGATCAAGAATTCTTACTTGAAATAGGAATTTCAATGTCGCTAGAAGAAATTGTTAAAAAATTTGTAGGGAAAAGTGACCAGTATTTTCAACTTGAAATTGAACGACTGGTTGGATTAAATCTTGCGCCTAACTGGAAGTCAGATTTAGAAGATCGGTACAACCAGGTATTTGCAAAAGAACTCAAACCAGTTAACGGAATTATTGAAGTCTTAGAATCTTTAGAAGTACCGGTTTGTGTAGCCTCCTCTGGAAGCCAAAAGAAGATTAGAAATTCACTTGAACTAACTTCACTATCGGGCTATTTTGGCGAGAATATTTTTAGTGCTGACCAAGTTAGCAAGGGTAAGCCCGATCCCGAGCTTTTCCTATTCGCAGCAGCGCAAATGGAAGCCAACCCGGCTAAAACAGTTGTGGTTGAGGACAGTAATGCTGGCGTCCTTGCCGGAGTGGCTGCCCAAATGCACGTTTTTGGCTATTGCGGCAGTGTTACCCCGAAATCTGATTTACTCATCTCTGGAGTCACCCCGTTTGATCAAATGAATGAGCTTTTGCTGGCAATATCGGCCAAAAACAATTAGTAACCCTTTAAATAGTGGAATTTTGCTAAATGTAACAAAAATATAAAGTTTGAACTTTTTTGCCCGTTTCCCAGTGATCTACCTCACAAAACTGTTAATCTCCACATAACCAGTCAAAAACGGGCAGAAAGCGACAGGATGTTAGCTGAAGAGCGAAGACTTCAACTAATCGAGTGGTCCCGAAGTGAGGGTCGTATCGATGCAAACGATGCAGCCACGCGACTAGACGTTGCCATCGAAACTGTCCGCAGAGATTTAGATCTTTTACAAAAATCCGGAATGGTAAGACGCGTTCATGGTGGCGCGATTGCCGTTGACCGCATTCCACATGAATTTAATCTTCGAGAACGTCGATCGACAAATGTTGCTGCCAAGCGACGAATTGCTTCTGTAGCTGCTTCACAAATTCCAAGTGAAGGTGCAATTTTTGTTGACGGTGGTACAACCACCGAGTTGCTTGCCGAGTACTTAATTGACCGTCCAAAGTTGCTTGTTATCACAAATAGTATTCCGCTTGGAAATTTAGTGGCTGAGAGTTCAACGCCTGTTCATCTGCTAAGTGGACGCTTAAGGTCAACCACGCTTAGTGCGCTAGGTTCTCGAACACTTGCTGATATTGCAACTTTCCAAACTCAAGTTGTTTTTCTAGGGACAAATGGAATTTCAGTTCGTGCTGGATTAACAACAAGTGATCCAGAGGAAGCTGCCGTAAAGCAGGCAATGATGAAACACTCTCAAGAAAGTGTTCTTTTGGTTGACAGCACTAAGTGTGAAGAAATTTTCCCATCAGTATTTTCAGACGGTCATAATTTGGATCGTCTAATTACTGATATCGATGCACCACAACAGTTTGTTGATGGCTACATCAAATTAGGCGTAGAAGTAGTTCTTGCCTAAAAAGGTTTCTCCAATGCGCCGTGTTGGAGGTTCTGGTTGATGATCTTTGGGTAACCAAAGGTAAGTCAACTGGCAACAAAAAATAAAGATGAGGACAAACTGAATGAGTAACTTCATGACTTCGGGCTCTGGCCATACTGGCTGGCGCGCGACTGTTCAAAAATTTGGAGGCAACTTAGCCGGTATGGTAATTCCAAATATCGGTGCCTTCATTGCATGGGGATTAGTTACCGCATTGTTCATTCCAACTGGTTGGGTTCCAAATGAGGAACTTTCCAAGATGGTCGGACCAATGATTATCAATCTCCTTCCACTACTGATTGCCTACTCTGGTGGTCGCATGGTTCATGAACACCGCGGTGGTGTCATGGGTGCTGTGGCAACTATGGGTGTAATCGTTGGTACAGATATCCCAATGTTCTTGGGCGCCATGATTATGGGTCCATTAGCTGCTTGGGTAATCAAGAAAATTGATGCTGCACTAGATCCAAAGACACCTGTTGGCTTTGAAATGCTAGTTAGCAACTTCTCGCTTGGTATCAGCGGTACCGTAATGGCAATTCTTGGGTTCAAGACAATCGGCCCAGTAGTTAAGTCAATTTCTGACGTAGCTGGAAGTGCAGTACAGAGCCTTGTTGATAACAATTTGTTGCCACTAGCACAAATTTTTGTTGAACCTGCAAAGGTACTGTTCCTGAATAACGCAATTAACCATGGTGTACTTGCTCCACTTGGTGCAATCCAGGCTGAATCAACTGGAAAATCAATCCTGTTCATGCTTGAAACTAATCCAGGACCTGGTCTTGGTTTGTTACTTGCATTCTGGGTAGCTGGACCTAAATTACTTCGCGGTTCAATTCCAAGCGTTTCAATCATCCACTTCCTTGGTGGTATTCATGAGGTGTATTTCCCATACGTCCTAATGAAGCCTCGTACTCTACTTGGCGTAATCCTTGGTGGTATGGCTGGCGTATTTACAAACATCGCACTGGATAATGGTTTGGTAGCAACACCATCGCCAGGTTCGATTTTTGCTTACATGGCTGTAACACCTCCAGGTGATCAACTAAAGGTTCTTCTTGCAATTGCTGTATCAACAGCAGTTTCATTCCTTGCTTGTTCATTCCTGCTAAAGACCCAAAAGCACTCTGAAGACATGGGTGACTTAGCAGATGCACAGGCAGCCTCTAGGGCGCTGAAGGGCTAGTCGTCGATGAGTACCGTGTCAGGTTCGGATATTAAAAAAGTAGTTGTGGCGTGCGAAGCAGGGATGGGTTCAAGCGTCATGGTTGCTAAACAACTTGCTAAACAACTTAAAAATCATGGCGTTGAAGTTACTCATTCACCCGTGAATCGGTTGGCTTCTGAAAATGCAGATGTGATCTTGTGTCACAGAGGTTTGCATTCCAGAGCAAAGCAGGCAGCTCCTGACACGGTGGTTATCGCATTCGACATGTTCCTTGGTGATCCAAGAATCATGTCAATTGTTCAGGCGGTTGAATCTAAAGGCACTTTGTCAGATGACTAGTGCTCCAGCACTCACGGCTAGAGGAATCCTTCTGAATAGCACAGCCTCCTCGAGAGAGGAGGCTGTGCTCCTTTGTGGGCAAGCTCTTTTAGATTGTGGCGCGATTGAGAAGCCTTATGTGGATGCAATGTGGGAACGTGAATTAATCATGTCGTCCTACATTGGTGAGGCAACTGCAATTCCTCATGGAACTGACCAATCAAGAAAGTACGTAAATTTTGCACAACTTGTTTTTTTGCGATTTAACAATCCAATTGATTGGGAAGGTGAACAAGTAAAGCTAGCAATTGGCATCGCTTCAGCAAATGATGATCATGTTGATACGCTTGGTGTTATTGCAGAAGTACTTATGGATGAAGAGCGTCGAAAGACTGTTTTTGAATCCACTGATCCAAACGAAATATTAAACCTAGTTAAGAGAGCATTCGAAAAATAATGAAGGCAGCACTTTACAGTGGACCAAAAGACCTAAAAATTGTTGAAGTAGAAACACCAAAACCAAAAACTGGTGAAATTCTTATTCGAGTGCATGCCTGCGCAACCTGTGGTACCGATGCAAAAATTTACAACCATGGTCACCCCCGCTTGCAACCACCACAGATTATTGGCCATGAAATAGCTGGAGAAATTGTTGAACTTGGCTCAGAAGTAACTGGGCACAAAATTGGTGACCGAGTCCAAGTGATTGCCGCAATTCCATGCGGAAATTGTTGGGCTTGCCAGGCTGGGAAAATGCAGATTTGTATTAATCAACTTTCGATGGGTTACCAATTTGCTGGTGGTTTTGCCGAATACATGATCATTCCAAATGAAGTTGTCAGAGTAAATGGAGTCAATCCAATTCCAGAAAACCTCAGCTACGACGAAGCAGCCGCTGCTGAGCCGATGGCATGTGCACTTAATGCTCAAGAATTAATAAATGTTGGACCAGGTGATGTGGTTCTAGTTATGGGTGCCGGTCCAATTGGCTGCATGCATGTTCGTTTAGCTAGAGCACTCGGAGCGGTTCATGTGACTTTGGCAGACATTAATTCACATCGTCTAAAGCTTTCCGCAGATGCAGTAAAACCTGATGCAGTCATCGACATGTCAAAAGTTGATATTGAAGAAGCTGTTAAAACTAGTATTCCCGAACCAGGTCCGAATGTAATTATTACAGCAGCACCTGCAGGTATTGCTCAAGAACAAGCTGTTCGAATGATCCGTCCTGGAGGTCGTATTAGTTTTTTTGGCGGGCTTCCAAAAGATAAGCCAATGGTTAACATCGATTCAAATTTGGTTCACTATAAAGAGTTGATTCTTGCGGGAGCAAATGGCTCAACACCAGAACATAATCGAAGAGCATTGGAACTAATGGCTTCAGGGAAAGTAAATGTTTCTGATTTACTCACCCACAGAGTCTCACTTGATGAAGTGGAAAAAGCCATCGATTTAGTACTCGGTGGAGATGCAATCAAAGTTGTCGTTAAACCTTAATGAACAATAAAAAATGGCCGGGTCCATATGACCCGGCCATTTTTATTTTACTTATGCGCCGTATTCGGCTTTTGCATGTTCTGGTGAATCTTCGGCTGACTTGATTCGAGCAATTGTGAAGATCATTAGACCAAATAAACACTTAGCCAAAATGTCGGCAATTGAGTATCCGATTTCACGACCCACGAATGAGGCTGCTTCGAAACTTTCAGCGTTCATGTTCATAATGAAAGAGATTGGGTAAACACCCCAGGTTGCAAGTAGCAATAGGCGAAGTAATCTAATCTTTTCGCGCACTGCAGCAGACTGACGTTCCAAGCTCTTTCCAAGTTCTACGAACAATACGTAAAGGATGTAAGCGAACGGAATGGTTGAAAGTGCTCCCCAGATTGGTGCGGAAATTCCCATTAGATCTAGTTGGGCGTCACCTGGGTAACCAAGTGCGATCATGAGTGCAGCAGCTGGAACAAGTCTGTTCAAGATTGCAGATTGTGTTGACCGTGCTAAAGCAAGCACTGCGACTGTTTCCATGAGCAATAGTGGAACAGTTAAGAACCAGTCAACGTAGCGGTAGCCAACGTTGTATTCAATTACGCCCATGCCATCTACACCGAATGCATCTTTGAAATTTTCAAACATTCTGAAGTAATGGTAGGCAGCGATTGCAGTTACAGTTCCTGAAACCATTACTGCCATTCGGTAGCGTGGTAGTACGCGATCTCTTGCCATGAACAAGAACAAAGAAGTAAATAACATGCTCGCAATACCAAGTGAGAGCATGTTATAAACGGCGTTGTACTGTCCGTTTGTTAAAAATGAAGATAGGTTCCCCATTATTTTCCTTTCTCGGGTGCAACAATTTTTACGATGCTACATAACCGTAAATTATTGATGCTATGTAATCAATGTAGACCTAGAATCATGCATTTGCATTTTGAATTTAAATAATTTTTAATATATTTTTTTTGACAGAAATTAGTTTTAAGAAAACGAAAAATAGTGAATCGACAGATTCACTTTTGAATAATAAATTTAAGAAATTTTTAAAGTTTTATTTTTATTAATTGCTGCTATAACAGCGAACCTTTCATCTTCACTTAACCCACCCCAAACTCCATAAGGCTCTCGAACTTTAATTGAGTAGAGTCTGCAGGCATTCAGAACTGAACATGTTGAGCAAACTGCTTTTGCTCTAGCAATTCTGTTTTCACGTTCAGCGCCGCGTTCACCTTCTGGGTGAAAAAAGACATCAGAATCCATCCCGCGACAAGCGGCATTAAGCTGCCAGTCCCAAAAGTCTGTATTGGGGCCGGGTAAGCGACTGACATCACTCATAATGGTTAAATCTTAAAATCGTTTCAAAGGTTGGTCAAGTCTATTTTGCCCATAATTTGAAGCATTTTTCCCAATACTTAGGGGAAAGTGGTGGGTGCATCTAAAAATGCGAAAGTCTCCCGCTTACAGGAAAATTAACTATGCCTAGCCAGAAGAATCAGGTCAGTCCCAATGCTGGACCCGAAATATTGCTCTCAGTTGCAACTGTTGCAAGACGAATCGGTGTGGCGCCCGCAACCCTTAGAACTTGGGATCGCAGATACGGGATTGGTCCAAGTAATCACGATTCGGGGCAAAATCGACTTTATTCCCTATCAGATGTTGCTCGCTTGGAATTAATGCGAAACCTTGTTGTCCAAGGGCTTAGTCCTGCAAAAGCTGCAGCTGTGGCAGTGGAAAAAGATTTAGCACCTGCAAATCTGCGTGTTGAAGTAGATCGAAATTTGCAACTTGCCGAAAAAGCTTTGCCGGACAATGTGCACCAATTGGGTAGTCCAGAAAATGTGGTTCGGGGACTTATCAGAGCTGCAAACATGTTAGATCAGGAGTCCTGTCGCACAATTGTTTGTGATCAATTGGAACAAAAGGGTGTGCTTTGGAGCTGGGAAAGGATTTTAGTTCCAGCATTACAAAACGTTGGACAAAAGTGGGAACAAACGGGCCAAGGAATTGAAGTTGAACACCTGCTTGTCGAAGTGATTGAAAGCCAGCTGCGGTTTATTTCAACATCAATAGACGAGGCGGTAAATGCCCGTCCAATCCTGCTTGCCTGTACAGCACATGAATTACACACACTGCCAATTCATGCCATTGCCGCAGGTCTGGCGGAGCATGACATTGCTTGTCGAATTCTTGGTGCTCGCCTACCTGCTGAATCTTTGATGGCTGCTGTAAAGAAAATTGGTCCGTCAGCAGTTGTCGTTTGGTCACAAACCAGAGGTACAGCAGAACCTGAAATCTGGACTCAGATTAAATCCCAACGCCCAAACCCATTGCTTGTTGCTGCTGGTCCAGGCTGGGAACATTTGGATCTCGAAGGCGTTAGCAAACCGATTGGATTGGCCGACGCATTAATAAAACTGGCTCGATCAGCGGTCTGATTTCTCATATTCTTCACGGGTGAACTCAGGCCGAAAAGCCACCAAATTCAGGGATTAGGCTAAACCGTAAATTTTTTGGCCAGGGCAATACGCGGTAATCTTGGGTATCGCGAATACCCACGAAAGGCAGTCATGACTCAAGGCCTACCTGAGAAGTTCGCGATGCTTGGCCTTACTTATGACGATGTCTTACTGCTTCCAGCAGCCAGTGAGGTTGTGCCAAGTGAAGTCGATACCACCACACGACTAACCCGCGAGATTAATCTTCGAATTCCATTGCTTTCTTCAGCTATGGACACCGTCACTGAATCACGAATGGCTATCGCAATGGCTCGCCAGGGTGGCCTTGGTATTTTGCACCGTAATCTTTCGATTGAAGATCAAGCTTCACAAGTTGATTTAGTAAAGCGCAGTGAAGCTGGCATGGTGACTAATCCAGTTACCTGCTCACCAGAAAATACTTTGGCTGATGTTGATCGCTTGTGTGGTCGCTATCGCATCAGCGGTGTTCCGGTTGTTGATAGCAACAACGTTCTAGTTGGCATAGTTACAAATCGCGATATGCGATTTGAGGACGACAAAAACAAACTTGTTCGCGATGTCATGACTCCGATGCCATTAATTACCGGCAAGCCGGGAATGAATGGTGACGATGCACTTGCACTTCTTCGCATAAACAAAATCGAAAAACTGCCACTTGTAGATGAGGCCGGTCGATTAACTGGATTGATCACTGTCAAGGATTATGTAAAGAGCGATCGCTATCCACTTGCAACAAAAGACGCCAGTGGTCGTTTGATGGTTGGCGCAGCAATCGGTGTTGGCGAAGACGCTTATGAACGTGGTATGGCATTAGTTGATGCAGGCGTTGACGTTTTAATCGTTGATACCGCTCACGGTCACCAACGCGCAGTTCTAGACATGGTTTCTCGCATGAAGAGTGCAACAAATGTTCAAGTTATCGGTGGCAACGTTGCAACTCGTGAAGGTGCTCAAGCTCTTATCGATGCTGGCGCAGATGCTGTGAAAGTTGGCGTCGGTCCAGGCTCCATTTGTACAACTCGCGTTGTTGCTGGCGTAGGTGTTCCACAAATCACTGCAATTTACGAAGCATCACTTGCCGCTGGTCCTGCAGGCGTTCCAGTTATCGGTGATGGTGGCTTGCAGTATTCAGGTGACATTGCAAAAGCACTTGTTTCAGGTGCTGACACCGTAATGCTTGGTTCCCTTCTTGCCGGATGTGAAGAAGCACCCGGTCAGTTAGTTTTTGTTAACGGTAAGCAATACAAGCAATATCGCGGCATGGGATCACTTGGCGCGATGCAATCACGCGGAGAAGCAAAGTCTTACTCAAAAGATCGCTACTTCCAAGACGATGTTTTATCTGAAGACAAACTTGTACCAGAAGGTATTGAAGGACAAGTTCCTTACCGCGGTCAACTTTCAGCTGTTGCTCATCAATTAGTTGGTGGCCTACGCGCATCAATGGGCTATGCCGGTGCTGGAACTATTGCTGATCTAAAGCGCAACGGACGCCTAATTCGAATTACAACTGCAGGCTTGAAAGAAAGCCACCCGCACGATGTTCAATTAACGGTAGAAGCCCCGAACTACCACGGTCGCTAGGAGAAATAATGTCCGACGTGGAAGTAGGTCGTGCCAAGCGCGCACGCGTTGCCTATTCATTTGATGATGTTTCACTTGTGCCAAGTCGTCGCACCCGCGACCCGCAATTGGTTTCACTTGGCTGGAAAATCGATGCTTACAACTTCTCGCACCCAATCATTGCAGCGCCGATGGACTCTGTTGTTTCGCCAAAATCAGCAAAATTATTTGGTGAAGCTGGTGGTCTAGCGATTTTAAATCTTGAAGGTGTTTGGACTCGTTATACCGATCCTGAAAAAGTTTTAGCTCAGATTGCAAAACTTTCTGGCAAGGAAGCAACTAAAAAACTTCAAGAAATTTACGCTGAACCAATTAAGCCCGAACTTATTGCCCAACGTATTTCTGAAATGCGCGCTAGTGGAATAACAGTTGCTGGTTCACTTAGTCCGCAGCGCACTGCAACATTTGCTAAGCAAGTTGTTGATGCTGGTGTTGATATTTTCGTAATTCGCGGAACGACGGTAAGTGCCGAACATGTTTCAAATGATGGTGAAGCGCTCAATCTTAAAGAATTTATTTACAAGCTTGATGTGCCTGTAATTGTTGGTGGCTGCGCAACCTATTCAGGTGCGCTTCACTTAATGCGTACTGGCGCTGCTGGCGTGCTTGTTGGTTTTGGTGGGGGCGCTGCTCACACAACTCGCGATGTTCTTGGTGTTCGGGTGCCGATGGCATCTGCTGTTGCAGACGTTGCTGCCGCACGCCGCGATTACATGGACGAATCAGGTGGCCGCTATGTTTCGGTAATTGCAGATGGTTCAGTTGGTCGAAGTGGTGATGTTGCTAAAGCAATCGCACTTGGTGCTGACGCAGTGCTAGTGGGTTCAGCTTTTGCTCGTGCATCTGATGCTCCAGGTCAGGGACGTCACTGGGGGATCGAAGCAACTCACGGTGAATTACCGCGCGGTGAAATGGTTGAACTTGGTACAGCGGGAACCTTGTCTGAAATCATCAACGGTCCTTCACATGCAGCCGATGGCAGCATGAATTTGGTTGGTGCGCTTCGTAAGTCCCTTGCAACTTGTGGTTACTCAGACATTAAAGAATTCCAACGCTGCGAAGTTGTAGTCACACCTAACTAACACTGAAAAAATCGCTAAACAGATCTAGGCTGGGGTCATGCCAATTCCAACTTCTGAAAAGTTGCTTTCTAATGTTTTGGCGACAAGTGGTGAAAAAGTAACACCAATAAGTCCATTTCCAACAGAGCAAGTACCTTCAGTTCCAATTTCATCTATTGATGATGTGAAGGTTGCCGTTGCAGATGCCAGGGCAGCCTCAAAAGAATGGGCAAAAACCAAAGTAAAAGACCGAATCAAAATTTTTGATAAGTATTTTGATTTGCTCATGGAAAACCAAGACTTACTAAATGATGTTGTGCAAATTGAAACTGGGAAAGCACGCGCCCACGCATCAGCTGAAATTCTTGGCGTGGCGATGATCAGTTCGCTTTATACAAACATTTCTGAAAAAGCACTAACACCAAAACGCAGAAAAGGTGTTTTTCCGCTTTTAACAAAAACCCAAGTGGCACTTCAGCCTAAAGGTGTTGTGGGAATTATTTCCCCTTGGAACTATCCATTAACTCTTTCTATTTACGATGCGATCCCAGCACTAATTGCTGGAAATGCCGTGGTCTTAAGACCAGATATTCAGACTTCTTGGTCAGCCCTACATGCAGTTAAATTGCTCGAAGATGCAGGTTTGCCACATGGTTTGTTGACTGTAGTCCTAGGTGATGGTCCAAATATCGGCAGTGCATTAATCGATGAAGTTGATTACATCTGTTTTACCGGATCAACTGCAACTGGTCGAAGCGTAGGAGCAAAGGCAGGCGAGCGGTTAATTGGTTCATCACTAGAACTTGGTGGGAAGAACCCAATGATTGTTTGTAAAGATGCTGACCTAAATACATTTTTAGAATCAGCGATTCAAGGTTGCTTTAGTTCAGCAGGTCAGCTTTGCGTATCAATCGAACGCATGTTTATTCATGAATCAATCTTCGAAACTTATTTATCGGCTTTTGTGAAACGCGTTAATGAATTAAAACTTGGTGCAAATGTTGGCTGGGGTTATGACGTTGGTTCACTGGGGACTTCTGCAATAGCAGGAAGAGTGAAAAATGCTGTGAACGAGGCCGTTCGCCAGGGTGCCACTATTCATACTGGCGGCAAACTTAGACCAGAAGTTGGACCACATGTATTTGAGCCAACAATCCTCACTGGCGTCACCAAAGATATGAAGATTTATCGTGATGAGGTTTTTGGTCCCGTTGTTTATGTGTTGCCATTTAAAAATGAGCAAGAAGCCATCGAATTGGCAAATGATTCTGAATATGGACTTTCAGCCTCAGTTATTTCAAAAGATTTAAAACGTGCTAGGTCGATTGCGATGCAAATCCGATCAGGCTCAGTCAATGTGAACGATGGCTTTGCGGCTGCATTTGGATCGGTAGCTGCCCCAATGGGTGGAATGGGGCAATCTGGATTGGGAAGACGGCATGGGATTGAGGGACTAATACGTTTTACCGAACCGCAAACAATTGCAATGCACGCTAGGTTTTTAACTGGTCCTAAATTCGGAATTAGCGAAGAAAAATGGAATCGCTTAGTGACCAAGTCCTTGCGCCTCATGAAAAAATTACGCATTAGATAACGCAAAATCAAGGCATCGAATTGTTGCCAATAGGCTAGATCAGTGACCGATGCCCGCCCAGTTTTAGTAATTGATTTTGGCGCGCAATACGCTCAATTAATTGCTCGACGAGTGCGCGAAGCAAAAATTTATTCTGAAGTAGTGCCAAGCACTATGCCAGTTGCACAAATTCTTGAAAAGAATCCATTAGCGATTATTTTGTCTGGTGGCCCATCAAGTGTTTATGAACAAGGCGCCCCACAGGTTGATCCAAAGCTTTTTGATGCTGGGCTACCCGTTTTTGGTATTTGCTATGGCTTTCAAGCAATGGCAAGTGCTTTAGGTGGAACAGTTGCAAAGACTGGCCTTTCAGAATTTGGTGCAACTGAACTTGAAGTTTCTAAAGCAGGCTGTTTATTTGCTGGACTGCCAACAAAACAAAACGTTTGGATGAGTCACGGTGACTCAGTCAAAGATGCACCAAAAGGATTTGAAGTCACTGCCTCAACAGCAGGAGCGCCCGTTGCAGCTTTTGAAAATCTCGATCGAAAATTTGCTGGCGTTCAATTCCATCCGGAAGTAATGCACTCAACTCACGGTCAAAAAGTATTGGAACACTTCCTTTATGACATTGCTGGGCTTAAACCAACTTGGACTGCGGCTGGAATTGTTGAAGATCAAGTTGCCCGAATCAAAACCCAGATTGGTGATAACCAAGTTATTTGCGCGTTATCAGGTGGGGTTGATTCAGCAGTTGCCGCAGCTCTAGTTCACAAAGCTGTTGGCGACAATTTAACTTGTGTTTTTGTTGATCATGGTTTGCTTCGCAAAGGCGAACGTGAACAAGTTGAACGAGATTACGTTGCCGCTACTGGCATTAAATTGGTAGTAATCGATGCATCCGAAAGATTCTTAAGCGAACTAGCTGGCGTTACCGATCCAGAAACTAAGCGTAAAACGATTGGCCGTCTCTTCATTCGAGTATTTGAAGATGCCCAGCGCGATTTAGTTGCCGCTGCAGGCAATAGTGGTAAGCCAATTAAGTTTTTAGTTCAGGGAACTTTATATCCAGACGTTGTTGAAAGTGGCGGTGGTACTGGCGCTGCAACAATCAAGTCCCATCACAATGTTGGCGGCTTACCTGAAGATTTAGATTTTGAATTATGCGAACCACTTCGTGAATTATTTAAGGACGAAGTTCGCGCGGTTGGCAGGCAATTAGGGTTACCAGAAGCAATGGTGCAGCGTCATCCATTCCCAGGACCTGGTCTTGGTATTCGAATTGTTGGCGCCGTTGATAAAGAGCGTTTGGATATATTGCGTGAAGCAGATGCAATTGTGCGCGAAGAAACAACTTCAGCTGGACTTGATGGTTCAATTTGGCAATTCCCAGTCGTGCTGCTTGCTGATGTGAGAAGTGTTGGCGTGCAGGGCGATGGCCGAACCTATGGTCATCCAATAGTGCTTCGTCCAGTTTCTAGTGAAGATGCGATGACTGCAGACTGGACTAGATTGCCTTATGACTTGCTGGCAAAAATTTCGACACGCATTACTAACGAGGTTCGTGAAGTAAACCGTGTTGTACTAGATGTAACCAGTAAGCCACCAGGCACGATTGAATGGGAATAATTAATGGAATTCGTTTATAACCTTTTAGTAGTACTTCACTTTGTAGGTCTATCTTCGCTTCTTGGTGGGTTCTTGATTCAGATGTCCAGTGCGACCAAAGGCATCAATATGGCTATGTTCCACGGCGCGCTAACACAACTTGTTACAGGCTTAGGCCTTGCGGGAATTCTTTCTGCAGAACTATTAGCTGACGAAACCGTTAATCACACGAAAATTGGGATCAAACTCGGCGTATCGCTAGCGGTTCTAGTTGTTGTACTTATTGGTCGTAAAGCAACAGGCGATGCAAAAAGTATGTGGGCGGCAGTTGGCGGTTTAACCCTGCTAAATGTTGTTGTGGCAGTTTTCATTTAATGCAGTTAAATGTTAATTTTCATTACAAATTAAAGACATTCAGTTAGGGAATTCAATGAAGGTTGCAATTGTTGGCGGCGGCGTAATTGGGCTGGGTGCTGCCTACGAATTACTTAAACAAGGTCATCAAGCGGTCGTGATTGATTCTGCTCAGATCGGTTCAGGCGCATCAGAAGGTAATGCTGGTTGGGTTGTCCCATCAGATGCAGCTCCAGTTGCAGCACCGGGGATGATTCTTAAGTCACTTAAGTGGATGTTGCATAGCGATAGCCCGCTTTATGTGAAACCTTCACTTAATCCGCAACATGTGAGATTCATGCTTGCTATGGCTACACATTGCAACACCAAAGATTACGAACAGGGCTTTCGATTAAATCAAATTCTTTGTAAAGACTCAGTAGCTCAGTTTGATCAATACAAACAAGAAGGTATTGATTTTGAGATGCATTCTGATGGACTGATTTATGCTCACGAGCATGAGTATTCGCTGGAAAAAAGAATTCACGGCCTGCCCTTAATTGAAGAATTCGGAATTATGGGCAAAGTGGTTTCAGGCAAAGAAATGTCAGAACTTGAACCAACTCTTCTTCCATCGCTTGCTGGCGGTGTGGTCTATGAACAATTTAGACATATTCGTCCAGGCACTTTTGTTGCTGGGTTATTGAAGAAATGTTTAGAACTTGGCTTAGAAGTTCGCGAACATGAGGAAGTTGTCGATGTTGTAATCGATAAGAACGTAAATGCTTTGATCACCACAAAAGGTCGAATTGAAGCCGATCAGTATCTGATCGCAAACGGTGCACATTCCAATCCACTAGGGAAGAAATTCAAAACTCGAATTCCAGTTCGCCCAGGTAAGGGATACAACGTTGAATTCCAACCATCTCCGATGCCACTTAAATATTCAGTAAACCTAACCGATGCCAAAGTTGCAGTGACTCCGCTAAATGCTGGAGTTCGATTTGCTGGCACTATGGAATTTGCCGGACTTGATCGAAAGATTAATCCTGCTCGTGTTGAGGCAATCAAGAATTCTGGAACTAGATACTTCAAGGATTGGGATCCAAAAAACACCAAGCACACTGCTGCTTGGGCTGGCGCTCGTCCGATGACGGCCGATGGCATTCCAGTAATCGGTAAATTGCCTAAGTTTGACAACGCTTGGGTTTCTTCGGGACATGGAATGTATGGGGTCACTCAGGTCAAGGGAAGTTCTGAATTAATTGCTGACCTAATTATGGGTAAGCCAGTTGATAAACAAACAGAAGTTTTCTCGCCGAAGCGTTTTAACTAAAACTAAATCTAAAAGTAAAGCTGTCTGAATTAATCAGGCAGCTTTACTTTTTTGAATCCTTCTGCCAAGCGACCTGTAGGTAATCCAGCACGCTCCGCCCACCTTGTTGCCCAGCCACGAGTCATGCCATCTAAATCTTCCATATGACCTACTTGGCTCTCATGAGCACTGATTGCTTGAACTTTGCAATCAAAATGTTCAGTGATATCAATCCAATGATTTGGTTCACTTGCACCTTGCAGGAATAACCAACTGACAGTCCA
>JACCED010023683.1_pt1 | contig 25091 bp, 18 predicted proteins | sample 7455021 | NCBI WGS metagenome assembly JACCED01 (sample SAMN15323456, study PRJNA562643) | freshwater metagenome | isolation source: river surface water | place: USA:Blue River Watershed | collected 2017-08-19
ACGCTGTAGGCCAGATTGCCCACATACAACTTGTTTCCCATGGGGAAGCCCTTTCATCACTGGAACCTGGTAGAGCTTCAACCCGTCGTGAACCATTCAAGCGAAGGCGCCGCATCAAACCCAGACTTTGGGATTATCAGCCACCCCCCTGGCCGACTATTGAGGCTTGCGGGTATTTGTTGTTTATTCGACTCAATGAAAACCCACCCATACCGGCACTGCGGGTGTTGGGACGGGTGGCCACAATGGGCGCCATGAGCTCCAGCAACCCCCCGTTTGACTATGTGATCGTCGGGGCCGGCACGGCCGGCTGCCTGCTGGCCAACCGCCTGAGCGCCGACCCTGCCGTGCGCGTGTTGCTGCTGGAAGCCGGCCGAAAGGACGACTACCTGTGGGTACACGTGCCCGTGGGTTACCTGTACTGCATCGGCAACCCCCGCACCGACTGGATGTACCAGACCGAGCCCGAAGCCGGCCTCAACGGCCGGCAGCTGCGCTACCCGCGCGGGAAGGTGCTGGGCGGCTGCTCCAGCATCAACGGGATGATCTACATGCGAGGCCAGCGCCGCGACTACGACCACTGGGCCGAGCTGACCGGTGACCCCCAGTGGGGGTGGGACGCCTGCATGCCGGCCTTCCTGGCACACGAGGACCACTGGGCGGGCGAACGCCCCGGCCATGCCGCGCCGGGCCACGACCCCAGCGGCCAGCGGCCGGGCGGCGAGTGGCGCGTGGAGCGGCAGCGGCTGCACTGGCCCATCCTGGACGCTTTCTCAGAGGCCGCCCAACAGGCCGGGATCGCGGCCACCGAAGACTTCAACCTGGGCAACAACGAGGGCGTGGGCTACTTCGAGGTGAACCAGCGATCGGGCGTGCGCTGGAACACGGCCCGTGGCTTTCTCAAGCCGGCGTCCAACCGCCCCAACCTGGAGATTTGGACCGGCGCCCTGGTGGAGCGGGTGGTGCTGGAGGCCCCGCCGGGCGGCGACGACGCCCCCCTGAGGGCCACCGGCGTGGTCTTGCGCCCGCAAGGCCACGGTGAGTCGGTCACCGTCACGGCCACGCGCGAAGTGCTGCTGTGCGCCGGGGCCGTGGCCACGCCGGTGCTGCTGCAGCGCTCGGGCATTGGGCCAGCGCCACTGCTGCAGCGCCATGGGGTGCCGGTGCGCCTGGATGCCCCGGGTGTGGGCGGCAACCTGCAGGACCACCTGCAGATCCGGGCGGTGTTCCGTGTTCAGAACACCCGAACCTTGAACACGCTGGCCAACAGCCTGTGGGGCAAGGCGATGATCGGCTTGGAGTACCTGCTGCGCCGCAGCGGCCCCATGAGCATGGCACCCTCGCAACTCGGGGCCTTCACCCGTTCCAGCCCGCAGCAGCCCTGGCCGAATGTGCAGTACCACGTGCAGCCCTTGTCGCTGGACGCCTTCGGGCAACCGCTGCACCGCTTTGATGCCATCACCGCCAGCGTGTGCAACCTCAACCCCACCAGCCGCGGGCGGGTGGACCTGCGATCGGCCGACCCCATGGACGCCCCCCTGATCCAGCCCAACTACCTGGCCACGCCGGAAGACCGGCAGGTGGCGGCCGACAGCCTGCGGCTGACACGGCGCATTGCCGCACAACCGGCTTTGGCCCCGTTCCAACCCCAAGAGGTCAAGCCGGGTGTGCAGTTTCAAAGCGATGAGGACCTGGCGCGCCTGGCCGGCGACATCGGCACCACCATCTTTCACCCGGTGGGCACCTGCCGCATGGGGCGCGCAGACGACCCGTTGGCGGTGGTGGACACCCGGCTGCGCGTGAAGGGGGTGGCCGGCCTGCGTGTGGTGGATGCCAGCGTGATGCCCACCATCACCAGTGGCAACACCAACAGCCCCACCCTGATGATTGCTGAACGCGCCGCGGCCTGGTTGCGCCAAGACCGGGCCTGAAGCCCCCAGTAGAACCCGGGGTGTGGCAGGGTTAGCACGGTGGTCCCAACGGTCGGGCCTGCATACATTTTCCGTACTCTCCTTGGGGGCTTGATCAGGGTCTCCAGGGTTGGAGGTGTGAGGAGACACACTACGAAGTTGCCGACCACCCACCCGGTGTCGGCACCGGCAGCCCCATCGAGGCTGCACCGCTGCAAGAGGCGTCGGCACACCCGACGCCTTTTGTTTTTCCGATTCGGCCCTACGCCCAAACCACCCCCGAGCCCCACCCCGCCATGCCCGACCTGCTGCTCGTGGCCGCGGCCTCCTTGATGGCCGGCTTTGTCGACGCCATCATCGGCGGCGGCGGACTGGTCTTGTTGCCCGCGCTCTTCGGTGTGTTTCCCCACCTGAGTCCGGCCACCTTGTTCGGCACCAACAAGGCCACGGCTGTTTGGGGCACCGCCTTGGCCACCGTGCAGTACGCCAAGCGGGTGCAGATGCCCTGGGCGGCGGTGTTGCCGGCCCTGCCGGCTGCCCTGGCCGGCAGTGCGGCCGGTGCCTGGGTGGTCACGCAAATCGACCCCTCAGGCTTGAAGAAAGCCTTGCCCCTGTTGCTGCTCCTGGTGCTGGGCTACACGCTCATGCGCAAGGACCTGGGCCAACACCATGCCCCGCGCTGGGCCGGTCGCAAACAGGCCGCCGCAGCCGCGGCCATCGGCCTGGTGGTGGGCTTCTACGACGGCGTCTTTGGTCCGGGCACCGGCAGCTTCTTCGTGTTCGCCATGGTGCGCCTGCTGGGCTGGGACTTCCTGCACGCCTCGGCCGGCGCCAAGCTTCTGAACACCGCCACCAACAGCTCGGCCCTGGTCTTGTTTGCCCTGAGCGGCCACGTGTGGTGGCAGCTGGCGGCGGTGCTGGCGCTGGCCAACATGGCGGGCAGCCTCCTGGGAACACGGCTGGCCTTGAAGCACGGCTCGGGCCTGATTCGTCATTTCTTCATCGCCGTGGTGACGCTGCTCATCCTCAAGACCGGCTACGATGCTTGGCTGAGCTGAAACCCCAGGTGGGTTGCGGCCTGCACGGAGCCGACCATGAATGCACCTGAACGCCTGACCCTGCTGGAGCCGGCCGCACTGCAGCAGTTCACCGATGAGCGCTGGGACCAGGCCATCGTCCCAGCCCTGCAGGACTACATCGCCATTCCGGCCAAGAGTCCCATGTTCGACGCGCAATGGGCACAACAAGGCCTGCTCGACCGCGTGGCGCGCGACGCAGCGGCGTGGATCGAATCCCGACAGGTGGCGGGCCTGAAGCTGGAGCTCATTCGCATCGAGGGCCGCACACCGGTCATCTTCTTCGAGGTGCCCGCGCGCGGTGACAACGCCAGTGGCCAAACCGTGCTGCTGTACGGGCACCTGGACAAGCAGCCCGAATTCAACGGCTGGCGAAGCGACCTGGGGCCGTGGACGCCCAAGCTGGAGGACGGCAAGCTCTACGGCCGAGGCGGCGCCGATGATGGCTATGCCGCCTACGCCGCCGTGACGGCGCTGGAGGCCCTGGACCGCCAAGGCGCCCCTCGCCCCCGTGTGGTGGGCCTGATCGAAACCTGCGAGGAAAGCGGCTCCTTCGACCTGCCGGCCTACATCGAGCAGCTCAAGCCGCGCCTGGGCGACGTCAGCCTGGTGGTGTGTTTGGACTCGGGCGCCGGCAACTACGATCAGCTGTGGCTGACCACCAGCCTGCGCGGCATGGTCTCAGGGGTGCTCAAGGTGGAGATCCTGTCTGAAGGCATCCACTCGGGCGACGCCAGTGGGCTCGTGCCCTCGTCCTTTCGCATCCTGCGCCAGGTACTCGACCGTTTGGAAGACGCACGCACCGGACACCTGCTGCCCGAGGGCTTTCACTGCGAGATTCCGGCCGAGCGCCTGGCGCAGGCCCAGGCCACGGCCGGCATCCTCGGCGATGAGGTCTGGAAGCGCTTCCCCTGGGCTTGCGGCGCCGATGGCACGGCCGCCCTGCCCACCACCACCGACCCGGTGCAGGCCCTGCTCAACCGCACCTGGCGCCCCACCTTGTCGGTGGTGGGGGCCGACGGCTTTCCCGAGTTGAAGAATGCGGGCAACGTGCTGCGGCCCTACACCGCCTTCAAGCTCAGCCTGCGCCTGCCGCCCCTGGTCGATGGCAACGAAGCTGCGCTGCGGCTCAAGGCCCTGCTGGAAGACAACGCCCCCTACAACGCCCGCGTGACCTTCACGCCCGATGGCCGTGCCGGCGCCTTTGGGGCCAGCGGCTGGAACGCGCCGGACATCGCGCCGTGGCTGATGAAGGCCTTGGACGGCGCCTCACGCACCCACTACGGCGCGCCCGTGGGCTTCATCGGGCAAGGGGGAACGATTCCCCTGATGAGCATGCTGCAAAAAGGATTCCCGCAGGCGCAGATGATGGTGTGCGGCGTCCTGGGTCCCAAGTCCAATGCGCACGGCCCCAATGAGTTCCTGCATGTGCCCTATGCCAAGCGCTTGACGGCCGCCGTGGCCCAGGTGATCGCCGCCCACCCCTGAGCGGCGCGGCGCGTCTCAGCGCAGGGTGTAGCCCTGCTCCAGCGCGAAGCCCGACAGGGGCTCGATCAGCGGCAGCAGCGGCGCCAGTTCTCGGTAGCGCAGCGCCACCTTGGTGGCGTAGGCGAAGAAGCGCGGCAGGTCTTGCGCGTAATGCGCCTTGCCATCACGGTGCTTGAGCCGGCAGAAGATGCCCAAGACCTTGAGGTGGCGCTGCAGGCCCATCCATTCCAGGGCCCGCCAGAACTCGCCGAAGTCGTCCTGCACCGGCACGCCAGCGGCCCGGGCCTGCTGCCAGTAGCGCACCGCCCAATCGATTTCGCGTTCTTCGTCCCAACTGATGAACGCATCGCGCAGCATGGAGGCCGCGTCGTAGGTGACCGGGCCACGAACCGCATCCTGAAAGTCCAGGATGCCCAACTGCTCCCCACACACCATGAGGTTGCGGGGCATCCAGTCGCGGTGGACGGCCACCGTGGGCTGGGCCAGGGCACTGTCCACCAGGCGCTGGCACACGCGCTCCCAGGCCTGCTGCTGCGCCCCGTCCCACACCTGGCCGAACTCGCGGCCCACGCACCATTCGGGAAAGAGCGCCATCTCGCGGCGCAGCAGGGCCTCGTCGAAGGCCGGCCAGGCCGCAGCGTCCATGCCACGTTGCCACTGCACCAGGGCCTGCCCGACCCGGCGCATCAACGCATCGGCCTGCGACGGCCGATGGGGTTGATGCCCTGCTTCGTTGGCTTGTGCGTGCTGCAGCGTCGGCAGCAGCAGTTCCTGCCCCAGGTCTGACAACAGCACGAAGCCGAGCTCCTCGTGCACCGCCAATACCCGCGGGCCGTGCAGGCCTGCGGCCTGCATCTGATGCGCCAGGCGCACAAACGGGCGCACATCTTCCTGCGGCGGCGGTGCGTCCATCACGATCACGCTGCCGGCCTGGCCCTGTTGCAGACGCAAGTAGCGCCGAAAGCTGGCATCGGCAGAGGCCGCTTGCAGGGTGTCGGGGTGCAGGCCCAATGGCTGCACCAGCGAACCCAACCAGGCGCTGAAGGCCGCTTGGCGGGCGGGGTCGGCCCAAGTGACGGCCGCAAGGGGCGGTGGGGATGTGCTCATGTGGGGGTCGCTAAACTCAGCCGATTCTAGTGATGAGCCACTCCGCCCCACGCCCCCTTTCCGCTGCCATGCAAGCGAGCGCTTGGCCCTGTCGGGCCCTCTTGGGCGGCGTGTTCGCCTTGTGTGTGGGCAGCGCGCAGGCCAACAAGCCCCCGGTGGTCTTGGAGGCCGATACCCTGCAGGGCATTCCCGATGGGATGAGCCAAGCGCAGGGCCGGGTGCGCTTGGGCCAAGGCGCGCTGAGGATGGAGGCGCCGCAGTTGCGCTTTGATGCCACGGGACGGGTCGTCTACATCGACGGCGGCGGCGTGCGCTGGGCCCGTGAACGGGACCGGCTGCAGGGCGAATCCGGCGTGTTTGAACTGGACCGCTCGGTGGGCGAGTTTCGAGCGCCCATCTTCTTTTTTGGCCAATCCATGTCCGGGGGCAGCGGGTCCTTGCTGCGCATCCTGGATGCCCAACGCGTGGAGATCCGGGACGCGCGGCTGACCAGCTGCCTGGCCGACGATGCCGGGCGGCCGCTGCGAGACGCTGGGGCGCGCCCCGGGGTGACGCGTGCACCGGCTGCGCTGGCGGTGCTGCCGGACCAAGCGCCGCAGGCCCTGCTTCAGTTGGCCGCTGCCCCGGCCCTGGGCGGCCCCCCGAAGGCCGACGGCAGCCCGGGTTGGGAGCTGCGCAGCCCGCGCATCCTGCTGGATTTCGAACGCGAGGAAGGCGTGGCCGAGAACGCGCAGATCCGCTTCCTGGGGGTGCCCCTGGTGGTGCTGCCCCGCCTGGGCTTTCCCCTGGGTGATGCGCGGCGCAGCGGCTGGCTGCCACCCACGGCGCGGGCCGACACACGCAGCGGCTTTGAGGTCAGCGCGCCGTACTACTTGAACCTGGCACCCCACTACGACGCCACGGTCACGCCCATCATGGCCGTGCGCCGAGGCCCCTCCGTGGAGCTGGAGTTTCGGCAGATGGGCCCGGCACAGGCAGGCCTCCTGCAACTGCACCACCTGCCGCAGGACCAGGTGCTGGAGCGGTCCCGCAGTGCCCTGTACTGGCAGCAGATCTGGCGCGTGGCTGGCGTGCAGCTCCGAACCGAGGGCCTGCGGGTGTCTGATGACGACTACTGGAAGGACTTCGCCCACACCCAGACCTTTCAGCGGCGCAGCTTCAGCGTGCTCGACGTGGCCGAAGGCTTGAACGCCGAGCGCGTACAGGCCAATCTGCAGCCGAGGCTGTTGGCGCAGAGCGCGCAGGCCGAACGACCCTGGGCATGGGGCGGCGCCACGGGCTTGGTGTACGCGCGGGTGCAGCATTGGCAAGTGCTTCAGGGCATGGACCCCAATGGGGCCTTTGTGTCGCCCTACCAGCGCAGCCCACAAGTGGGGGTGAGCGCCCTGACCCAGGCCTGGGGCGGCCTGGATCTGTCCTTGGAGACCGAGCTCAACCGGTTCACCCGGCCGGACATGGCCCTGGACCTGGCGCCGCAATTGCGCAACGGGCAGCGTTGGCATGCGCTGGCCACCATCAGTCGGCCCTGGATTGCCGCGGCCGGTTGGGTGATCCCCAAACTGACCCTCAACACCGCCAGCTACCGCTTGGACACCGGCACGGCACTGCCGGGCACGCCCGTGGTCGCCGAAGACACCCTGTCCCGAACCATCCCCACCTTGAGTGTGGACGGCGGCCTGAACTTTGAGCGGCCCTGGCGCTTGGGTCAGCGCCAGCTCATGCAGACGCTGGAGCCTCGCCTGGTGTACGTCAACACCCCGATGCGCGACCAACGCGGCCTGCCCAATTTCGATGCTGCACCCAAAGAGTTCAACAGCACCTCCATCTTCAGCGAGAACGCCTTCTCGGGCATCGATCGGGTTTCCGATGCCCACCAGGTGACACTGGGCATGACCACGCGCTCCATCGACAAGGCCAGTGGCACCGAGTGGATCCGCGGCTCGATTGCCCAGCGCGTGCAGTTTCGGGACCAGACCACCACGCCGGCCGGCAGCGTGTCCAATCAGCGCCTGTCCGACGTGCTGCTGGCCGCCACCGTGGGACTGAATTCCCCATGGGGGGTGGACAGCACCGTGCAGTACAGCCCTGATGTGGGCCGCACCACCCGCTCGGTGCTGACCCTGCGCTACCAGCCGGCGCTCAACACCACGCTGCTGGCGTCCTACCGCTATGCGCGCGACCTGGCCGAAACGGTGGAGCTGCGCGCCAACTGGCCGCTGTACCGACGGCTCAGCCCGGTTGCGGGAGGGGCCGGGGGCCAAGACTGCACCTTGCAGGTGACCGGTGCCACACGGCTGAACTACAACACCCGCGAGGGCAAGTTGGCCGACAGCCTGTTGGGCCTGGAGAGCGACGCCGGGTGCTGGATCATGCGCCTGGGGGTCCAGCGCCAGTCCACCGGCGTGGCCGAAGTGGTCACGCGCCTCATCTTCCAGTTGGAGCTGTCGGGCTTGACCCGTTCGCGCGCCAATCCGCTGCGCTTCTGATCCCGCCTGGGCGGCATGCACGACAATAGCGCCACGATGAACCCCTGCATCACACCGGGCCCGATGGCCCCCGTCCCCGGCACCGCCGGCGCCACCCCTGCAGCAGCTTGGGCCCGCCCGCTGCTCACCGCCGCGCTGTGGGCCAGCTTGGCCATGGGCACCAGCGCCCTGGCGCAAACGTCGGCCAAGCCCCGCATGGCCGACTACATCGTGGCCGTGGTGAACCAGGAGTCGGTGACCGCCTTCGAAGTGCGCCAGCGCGCCCAGCGCCTGCGCGCCGAAGCCCAACGCACCGGCGCCCCACTTCCCCCCGGCGATCAATTGGAGCGCGAAGTGCTGGACTCGCTCATCGATGAGCGCGCCATCCTCAGCCAAGCTCGAGAAGGGGGCATCCGGGTCGACGATGGCGATGTGGACCGCGCCTTGGCCAACATCGCCGCGCAAAACCAGATCTCGGTGGTGACCTTGCGCGACCGCATGGTGGCCGAGGGCATGGACTTCAACCGCTTCCGTGCCACGGTGCGCGAGCAGATCATCGTGGAGCGCATGCGCGAACGCGAGGTGTCTCAGCGGGTGCGCATCACCGACACAGAAGTGGAGGACTACATCGAGAAGCAGCGCGGCCAGCGCGCAGGTGAAGTCGAGTACAACATCGCCCAGGTTCTGATTCCCGTGCCCGAAGGGGCCTCTGCCGCCGTCCTCTCCGAGCGGCGTGCCCTGGCCGACGCCGCCATGGCCCGCGTGCGGGCCGGCGAGGATTTCGCTGCCGTGGCCAAGGCCTTGTCGCAAGATGCCAACCGCGAACGTGGTGGTGAGATCGGTCTGCGCCCAGCCGACCGCCTGCCCGATCTGTTCCTGGAAACCGTCCGACCGCTGGCCGCCGGTGCCGTGGCGCCTTCGGTGGTGCGCAGCGGTGCGGGCTTTCACATCCTCAAGCTCATCGAGCGACGCGACAGTGCGGCGTTTCGGGTGACCCAAACCCGCGCACGGCACATCCTGCTGCGGGTCAACGACGCCAGCAACCGCGACGCCGCCATCCGCCAGATGCGGGAGTGGCGCGCGCAGATCGAGCGGGGCACACGGCGCTTTGAAGACATCGCGCGCGAGCGCTCGGAGGACGGCACCGCCTCCAGCGGCGGTGACCTCGGTTGGGCCTCGCCCGGTCAGTTCGTGCCAGAGTTCGAGCAGGCAATGAACCCCTTGCCGCCAGGCGGCCTGTCCGAGCCCGTGGTCTCGCGCTTCGGTGTGCACCTGATCCAGGTGGTGGAACGCCGTGAAACCGCTTTGGACAACAAGCAGTTGCGCGACCAGGCCCGCGCGGCCTTGCGCGAACAAAAGTTCGATGAGGCCTACGGTGAGTGGATCAAGGAGATGCGTTCGCGCGCCTACGTCGAGCGCCGCGAAGCCCCGCAGATCTGAGCCGAATGGGCCACATTGCACGCAAGCGCTTCGGCCAGCACTTCCTGACCGATGAGGGGGTGATCGGAGACATCGTGCAGGCCATTGCGCCGCAGCCGGGCCAAGCCCTGGTGGAAATCGGCCCCGGCCTGGGCGCACTCACCGCGCCGCTGCTGCACCGCTGCAAGGCGCTGACCGTCATCGAACTCGACCGCGACCTCGCCGCGCGCCTGCGCAAGCGCGAGGGGCTCACCGTGGTGGAGGGCGATGTCTTGAGCGTGGACTTTGCCGCCCTGGCCGACGCGGCGGGACAGCCGCTGCGGGTGGTGGGCAACCTGCCCTACAACATCTCCACCCCCATTCTGTTTGCCTTGCTGCCTTTCGCGCACCGCATCGCCGACCAGCACTTCATGCTGCAAAAGGAGGTGGTGGACCGGATGGCCGCGCGCGAGAAGACGGCCGACTATGGGCGGCTGTCGGTGATGCTGCAATGGCGCTTCACGGTAGAGCCCTTGCTGGAGGTGCCGCCCGAGGCCTTCGACCCGCCCCCGCGCGTGGATTCCACCGTGGTGCGCCTGGTGCCGCGCTCCGATGCGCCGGCATTGGACGTACGCCTGTTCGAGGAGCTGGTGCAGGTCTCGTTTTCCCAACGGCGCAAGCTCTTGCGCCACACCCTGGGGCAATGGCTGCAGGCCCGGGGCTACACCGCCCCATTCGACCTGCAGCGCCGAGCCGAAGAGGTGCCCGTGGCCGAGTATGTGCAACTGGCCATGGCCGTTGAAGCCGCAGGCGCCGGTGCATCGGCAGGCGCAGCCCCATGAAAAACGGCCGGTGAACCGGCCGTGGTGAGGTGCATGGGGGCTTGGCGCCCCCAGCCACGCCTTAGGCGGCGTTGAGCCACATGGCCGTGTCGAAGGCGCTGCTCATCATCGGCATGTTGGCGCTGAAGGTGGGACCGGTGCTGGTCTTGGCTGCAGGCTTGGGTTTGGCTTCGGGCATGGGTGCCGGCGTTTCCGCCACCTTGTCCCAGGCGGTGTTGTCCGAGTGGGACACCGCGAAGGAATAGAAGCAGCGGAAGGGGATCTTGCGCTCGGCCCAAAAGTCGGCGGCGTCGCGGAAGACGTCGAGCAACTGTTCCCGGGCTTCGCGATCGAACCCGCGGTTGTCGGGCAACTGCTCCAACACCACGACGAAACCGCGCTGCGAGCCGGCCTTGTGCACCAGATCGGTCATGCAGTCATACAAGGCGTCCAGGTTCTTGCCGAAATGCGACGGGAACAGAAAGGCCTGGGCAATCAGCTCCAGGACCTCTTGCTTGGACTGCGCATCGGTCACGTTCGCATAAAGAAAGTGGTGCCCCGCATCCTGCGCGGCGCGCATCAGGTCGTCCACCCGGTAGGCGCGGATGGCCTGCACGATGTTGGGTCGAACGGTCTGCAGCAACATGTTCTTCTTCCTCCGGAAATCTTCAAGGCAAACGCAACACGACCATCAGGGGGCGATCCGGGCAAAACTCGCGTAGTGATCGGCCGTGTAGTAGCAGACTTCAGGGCGCACCGGCGGTTCCCCACCACAGACGATGCGCCGCGCCCCGCGGTTCTTCGCCCTGGGGGTCTCCACCGTGTACTCGCGGTAGAAGCCCCTGGGCTTGCCGGGCAACAGGCGCTCGCGGTTGCCGAACACCGTGCCGTCCTTGTCGTAGGGGAAAGGCCCCCCCGAAAGGATCAGGCGATGGGTGTCACGGGCCTCCTGCGGCAAGGCCTGCAAGCTGACCGTGGGCAACTCGGATGCCGGGTCGGTCTTGGCCTGAACAGGCAGCGCGGCAGACAGGCCCACGCCCCAGGACAGTGCCAAGGCCCAAACCCCGCCAAGGCGTCTGCGGGACCGGCGGGGAGCCTGGCTCACCACCCGATCCGCAAAAGCAAGCCCCCACTGACGGGGCACCGGGGCCGGCGATGATCCGACGCTCGAAAACACGGGTTAACCCTTAATCTGACTGACACGATCATAGCGAAGCCCGGTCAAAACGACAAGGCATGACCCTGTGTCAATCCGAAAAATACGGTTATCAGTGTTTACTCACTTCGCTCCAAAGCTCAGCGGAAGAATAGATGCACAAGATTGGTGCTATCGGGCGGCGTTGGCGTCGGCCACTGTCAAGGCCGTCAGGTTCACAATGCGGCGCACCGTGGCCGAAGGGGTGAGGATGTGCACCGGCTTGGCGGCCCCCAAGAGGACCGGCCCAATGGCAATCCCCCCGCCGGCGGCCGTCTTGAGCAGGTTGTAAGCGATGTTGGCGGCATCGATGTTGGGCAGCACCAGCAAGTTGGCTTCGCCCGACAGGGTGGTGCGCGGCATCAGGGCCCTGCGGGCGGTGCTGTCCAGGGCCAGGTCGCCGTGCATCTCGCCGTCCACCTCCAGCCATGGGGCCTGCTCGCGCAGCAGCGACAGGGTGCGGCGCATCTTCACGGCCGAGGGGTGGTCGCTTGTACCAAAGTTGGAGTGGCTGAGCAGGGCAGCCTTGGGTTGAACGCCAAAGCGCCGCATTTCTTCGGCGGCCATGGCGGTGATCTCGCACAACTCTTCCGGTGTGGGATCGTCGTTCACATGGGTGTCCACCAGGAACACCTGCCGACCGGGCAGCATCAGCCCGTTCATGCAGGCATACACCGGCACGTCCTGCGGGGTGGCCAAGCTGCCACCCTTGCGCCGGCCGATCACCTGGTTGATGTAGTACAGGTGCTGCTGCGTGGTGCCCCAGGTGCCACAGAGCATGCCGTCCACATAGCCCTTGTGCAGCAGCATGGCGCCGATCAGGGTGAGCCGGCGGCGCATCTCGATCTTGGCCATCTGCACGGTGATGCCCTTGCGGTCGGTCATCGCGTGGTAGGTCTGCCAGAAGTCGCGGTAGCGGTCGTCGTGTTCCACATTGACGACTTCGTAGTCGCGGCCCTCCTTCAGGCGCAGGCCGAAGGTCTCCACACGTTGGGCGATCACGGCCGGACGGCCGATCAGGGTGGGGCGCGCCAGGCCCTCGTCCACCACCACCTGGGCCGCGCGCAGCACGCGCTCTTCTTCGCCTTCGGCATAGGCCACGCGCTTGTTTTTGGCGCGTTTGGCGATGTTGAAGATGGGCTTCATCGTGGTGCCGGAGGCGTACACGAAGGCCTGCAGCTTTTCGCGGTAGGCGTCGTAGTCCTGGATGGGACGACGGGCCACGCCTGAAGCGGCCGCCGCTTTGGCCACGGCCGGGGCGATCTTCATCATCAGGCGCGGGTCAAAGGGCTTGGGGATCAGGTATTCGGGCCCGAAACTCAGCGTGGCACCCGCATAGGCGGCCGCCACCACTTCGCTTTGCTCGGCCTGTGCCAGTTCGGCGATCGCATGCACCGCGGCAATCTCCATGTCCACCGTGATGGTGGTGGCGCCGCAATCAAGCGCACCGCGGAAGATGTAGGGGAAGCACAGGACGTTGTTGACCTGGTTGGGGTAGTCGGTTCGACCGGTGGCCATGATGGCGTCGTCCCGCACCGTCTTGACCTCGTCGGGCATGATCTCCGGCGTGGGGTTGGCCAGGGCGAAGATCAGCGGCTGCGCGGCCATGCGGGCCACCATCTCGGGTTTGAGCACGCCGCCGGCCGACAAGCCGAGGAAGGCATCGGCGCCCTCGATGACCTCGGCCAGGGTGCGGTGGGACGTCTCTTGCGCGAACTCGGCCTTGTCCGGGTCCATCAGCTCGGTGCGGCCCTTGTAGACCACGCCGGCCAGGTCGGTCACCCAAATGTTTTCGCGCGGCAGGCCCAGCTTGACCAACAAACCCAGGCAGGCCAAGGCGGCTGCACCGGCGCCCGACACCACCAGCTTGACCTTTTTGATGTCTTTGCCGGTGACCTTCAGGCCGTTGAGGAAGGCCGCGCCCACCACGATGGCCGTGCCATGTTGGTCGTCGTGGAAGACCGGGATCTTCATGCGCTGGCGCAGTTGGCGCTCGACATAGAAGCAGTCTGGGGCCTTGATGTCTTCCAGGTTCACGCCGCCGAACGTGGGCTCCAGCGCGGCGATGATGTCCACCAGCTTGTCGAGGTTCTTCTCGTTGACCTCGATGTCGAACACGTCGATGCCGGCGAACTTCTTGAACAGCACGCCCTTGCCTTCCATCACGGGCTTGGCGGCCAGCGGGCCGATGTCGCCCAGGCCCAGCACCGCGGTGCCGTTGGTGATCACCGCCACCAGGTTGCCGCGCGAGGTGTAGCGAAAGGCGTTGTCCGGGTCGGCCACGATCTCTTCGCAGGCCGCCGCCACGCCAGGGGAGTAGGCCAGGGCCAGGTCACGCTGGTTGACCAGCTGCTTGGTGGCCGCGATGGCGACTTTGCCGGGGGTGGGGAACTCGTGGTACTCGAGTGCGGCGCGGCGCAGCTCGGCTCGCTTTTCTTCGGGAGTGGGCATGTTGGGTCCTGCTGATCCCGCCAGTGGGCGGGCATCACTTGATTGTGCACCGGGCTCACCACGCCGTGCCCTCGGTTTGTGCGGATCAGCCTTGGGCAGTGCCTGCTCGATACTTCAGTGGTGAAACGGGACACCTTGCTGGCTGCAGCGGCCCCAGGCGCAGGCAACGCCGGGCCGGCCGCCACGATCACCAACCGCCGCCGCTGGCTGCTGTGGAGCGCCCTGGTGGGCCTGCTGGTGATTGGCCAGAGCTTGCTGGTGGTGCTGACCTTGCGCTACGAAGACAGCCGCGCCATGGACCGTGCCGAGTCGGTGGCCGCCTCTACGGCTCAAGATGTTCGGCGCGTGGCCATTCAGCGCTTGCAAGCGGTTCAGGCCCTGCAGTGGTGGTCTGAGCCCGGCCAGTGGAGCGCCCAGGCCCGCCAAATGTTGGCGCGCGTGCCGGAGATCGCGCGCTTGGAGCGCCGCGACGCCCAAGGTCGGATCGTCAGTGCGGTCGACAGTCCACTGGGCCAGCCCCTGTTCGCACTGAAGTCTCGCGACTTCTTGAGACTGGACAGCGACCAGGCTTGTGCGGCGGCGGTCAGCACCTTGAGCCCTCAGTTCTCTCGCTCGTACTTCGTGCCCATGTCCGGTGGCGCCGGCATGGAGGTGCTGGACGTGTGCCTGCCTGAGCAGGAAGCCGGTCGGGTGTCGGGCTTTTCTGTGGCCAGCTTGCCCCTGGGCCAGTTGCTGGAGGCGGTGGCCCCACAGGACAACCGCTACGAAATCACCTTCGTGGAAGCCGACGGTGCCCGCCTGGCCCGGCACGGTGCGGCCCGCGGCAAAGGCCTGTACGTGGCGCGGCGCCCGATCGACCTTCCTGGGGCCGTGGTGGAGCTCAAGGTGGACGACACCCTGGGGCGGCCCGGCCTGCTGCCCAATGTCACCACAGCCCTGGTGCTGGGCCTGTCGATTGCGCTGACCGTGGTGATGGGCCTGCTGCTGCGGGACATGCGACGGCGCAGCGCAGCCGAACAGGCCCTGGCCGAATCCCTGGCCTTTCGCAAGGCGATGGAGGACTCCTTGAACACGGGGTTGCGGGCGCGGGCGATGGACGGGCGCATCACCTATGTGAACCCGGCCTTTTGCAGCATGGTGGGATTTTCGGCAGCCCAGCTGCTGGACAGTGGCGGCCCCGGGGGTGCACAGCCCCCCTATTGGCCACCTGAGCGGGTCGACGAGTACCAACGACGGCAGTCCAGCCGTCGGCCCGCACAAGCCACGGCTGGGACCGAGCCCGGCACCGGCAGCAAGGGTGAGATGGGCACCACGGGAGAGGGGCCTGCGCTGGAGAGCTTGCCGGCGACGCTGCAGGGATTTGAAACCGTCTTCATGCGCGCCAACGGTGAACGCTTTCCGGTGATGATCTACGAAGCGCCCCTGGTGGATGGCGCGGGCCAGCAAACCGGCTGGATGAGCGCCGTGTTGGATGTGAGCGAACGCCAGCGCAACGAAGAAGTGGCACGTCAACAGCAGGAGCGGCTGCAAGCCACGGCTCGACTGGCCACCATGGGGGAGATGGCCTCATTGCTCAGCCATGAGCTCAACCAACCCTTGGCCGCCATTGCCAGCTACGCCAGCGGATGCCAGAACCTGCTGGCCGAACCCGATGTGCACACGCTGCCCATGCTGCGCGAGGCCGTGACCCGCATGGGCGAACAGGCCGAGCGGGCTGGGCGGGTGATCAAGAGCGTGCACGACTTCGTGCGGCGGCGTGAACAGCAGCGCGAGTCGATCGCCGTGCAGGTGCTGCTGGAGGGCGTTTTGCCACTGGTGCGGCTGCAGGCGCGCAAAAGCGGTGCACGGGTGGACGTGCACGAGCATCCGGCCGGCCTGAAGGTTCAGGTCGACCGCACGATGCTCGAGCAGGTGCTGCTGAACCTGACCCGCAACGGCATTCAGGCCATGGAGCGTGAGACCCCCTTGCAGGACCGGGTGCTGCGCCTGGATGTGCGCGCCTGGCCCAACGGTCGGGTGCAGTTCGAGGTGCAGGACCGCGGGCCGGGCATCGCGCCGGAAGTCGCCGAGCGGCTGTTCACGCCTTTTTTCACCACCCGGGCCGATGGCATGGGCCTGGGCCTGAGCCTGTGCCGAACGGTGGTCGAGCAGCATGGCGGCACCCTGGAGTTCGAAGGCTCCGCCGGTGAAGGCCATGGCGCCGGCTGCCGCTTCCGCTTCACGGTGCCGCGTGCAGGGGATACTTGAGGCACCGCACGAGCCCCCGCCGATTGAAGGATGCCCCAGGACATGACTGCCGCGGCCCATGACACTGCCAGCCTGGGCTTGCCCATGGTCTACCTGGTCGACGACGAGGACGTGGTGCGCGATGCCCTGGCCTGGCTGCTGCGCAGCCGCCGCCTGCTCAGTGAGGGCTTTGCCAGCGCCGAGGCCTTCGAAGCCCACCTGCAATCGCAAGCTGGTGCCGCAGCAACAGCAGAAAACCCTTGGCCCCGCAGCCCTTCTTGCCTGCTGCTGGATGTGCGGATGCCGGGCATGAGCGGGCCTGAGTTGTTCGAGCGGCTGGATGCGCGTGGACTGCTGCAGCGGCTGCCTGTGATTTTTCTCACCGGGCATGGCGATGTGCCCACGGCCGTGGCCGCGGTCAAGCGCGGGGCCTACGATTTCGTGGAGAAGCCGTTTTCGGACAACGCGCTGGTCGATCGGATTGAACAGGCCCTGGCCAGCAGTGCAAAGGTCCTCTTGGCCGAACGCGCCGGGCAGCGGCTGCTGCTGGACTTTCAGGAGTTGACCGATCGCGAGCGCGAGGTGATGCGCCTGGTGATGGACGGTTTGCCCAACAAACTCATTGCCGACGCACTGGACATCTCGGTGAGAACGGTGGAAGTGCACCGCTCGCGGGTGTTTGACAAGATGGGGGTGAGGTCAGCGGTGGAGCTGGTCAACCTCATGAACGCCCACCCGCAGCTGCAGCGGCAGTGGCACGCGCTGCCGGGCGCTTGAACCCACCGCAGAGCGGAGCACATGGCCCTGGGCGAATTCGAACTCATTGAGCGCATCTTGCGCCGCCCCCAGGACGCGCAGCGCGGGCGCGTGGCGCTGGGCGGTGGGGACGACTGTGCCCTCTTGCACGTGCAGGCGGGTGAGCAGTGGGCGGTGAGCACCGACACCCTGGTGGAAGGCCGGCACTTTTTGTCGACCGTCGACCCGGCCGCCTTGGGGCACAAGGCGTTGGCGGTGAACCTCAGCGACCTGGCCGCGTGCGGCGCGCAACCCCAGGCCTGCACACTCAACCTCACCTTGCCCCGCGCCGACGAGGCCTGGCTGCGCGCCTTCGCCCGGGGCTTCTTCGGGCTGGCCGACGCGCATGGCGTGGTGCTGGCCGGCGGCGACACCACGGGCGGCCCGCTGAACATTGCGGTGACCGTGATGGGCACGGTGCCCACCGGCGCAGCCCTGCTGCGCTCGGGCGCGCGGCCTGGCGATGAGCTGTGGGTCAGCCATCCACTGGAAGATGGCCTGGGCATTGGCGACGCCCGCTTGGCCTTGGAGGTCTTTCGGGGCCGCACCAGCCTGGCACCAGATGGTTGGGCCGCGGTGCGCCAGCGCATGGAGCGGCCACAGCCCCGGGTGTCTCTGGGACTGGCGGTGCGGGGCGTGGCCCATGCGGCCATCGACCTGAGCGACGGCTTGATCGGCGACCTGGGCCACGTGCTGCGCGCCAGTGGCGTGGGCGCGCAGCTGTGGTGGCAGGCCTTGCCGCGCAGCGCCTGGGTGGCGCTTCAAGACCCCGAACTCCAGCGCGAGTGCCTGCTGGGCGGCGGCGACGATTACGAGCTGTTGCTCAGCGTGCCCCCCGGCCAGCGCGACCCGCTGTTGCAGCGCGCTGCGGCCTGCGGGGTGGGGCTGCGCCGCATCGGCCGCATCGTGGCCGGTGCGGGTGTGGCGGTCTTTGACGATGAAGCGGCGTGCCAAAGCGGCGCGCAGGCCTGGCCCTCAGCCGCCTTGCCACGCGGTTTCGACCACTTTCTCCAAGCGGATGGTGGCGGCCCCGACGGCGTGGCCACCGCGCCCCATCGGCATCCTTCATGAGCCCCGATCCCAACGCCGCACCGGTGGCTGCAGAGGCCCCAGCCGCCCCTGCTGGGCGCCGGCCCAGCGCACCGTTCATGCTGGGCCATCCGGCGCGGTGGATCGCCTTGGGCATGGGCAGCGGACTTTCGCCGTGGGCGCCCGGCACCGTGGGCACCCTGTGGTCGTGGGTGGCTTTCCTGGTGTTGGAGCCCTTCCTGGACGATGGGCAGTGGCTGCTGCTGATCGCAGCAGGCATTGGGGTGGGGGTCTGGGCCTGCACCCGCACCGCGCGGGAGCTGGGGCTGGCCGACCCCTCCTGCATCGTTTGGGACGAGATCGTGGCCTTTTGGATCGTGCTGCTGATGATCCAGCCCGCGACCTGGGTCGAACAGACCGTGGCCTTTGCCCTGTTTCGCTTCTTGGATGCGGTCAAGCCGCCTCCGGTGAACTGGGCCGACCAGCTCTTCAAGCCACGATCGTCCGCCTCCGTGGGCTGGTTACAGGGCTGGGGCATCCTCTTTGACGACCTGGTGGCGGCTTTCTGCGTGGTGCTGCTGTGGGCCATCTGGTGGTTCTGAAGGGCCGGGCATGAATGACACCCCCATGGGCGAACTGGTGGAGCAGGTGGCGCAGGCCTTGGAGCGGCGCGGGTGGCGCCTGGCCACCGCGGAGAGCTGCACCGGCGGCCTGATCGCGGCGCACTGCACCGACCGGGCGGGCTCCAGCGCGTGGTTCGACCGCGGCTTCATCACCTACAGCAACGCGGCCAAAACCGAACTGCTGGGCGTGGCGGCGCAGGACATCGCGCTGGAAGGTGCGGTGAGCGAGGTGGTGGCGCGGGCCATGGCCGAGGGCGCCCTGCGGCACTCACCGGCCCAGGTGTCGGTGGCCGTCACCGGCATCGCCGGGCCCGGTGGCGCGGTGCCGGGCAAGCCGGTGGGAACGGTGTGGCTGGGCTGGGCGCTGCGCAGCGCAGCAGACGCCCCCATCCAGTGCGGCGCCCAACGCCTGCAGTTCCCGGGAGACCGCGCCGCGGTGCGCCATGCCACGGTGCGCTCGGCCTTGGCCCAGGTGCTGAAGCTGGCCGGCAGCTGAGCCGGCCGACGGCGCGGCCCGCCGGGGCTGGCCGTCTGCTCAGCGCGAGCCCAGCGCCTCCCAACGCTCCAGGGCCTGCATCAAGGCGTCCTCAATGGCAGCGCTGCGCTGGCTCAGCGCGGTGGCACGGTTCAGGTCGGTGCTGAACAGCCGGCCATCGGCCAAGGCGGCCGCGATCTCTTGCTGCTCGGCTTCGAGCTGGTCGATCAGGGCGGGCAAGGCCTCCAGCTCCCGCTGCTCCTTGTAGCTGAGCTTTCGCCGGGCCGATGGATTTGCGGATGGGGGTGCGGATGGGGTTGGCGATGAAGCCGCCGATGGGGTGGCCTGTGGAGGCGACGCGGGCACACTCTGCGCCGCCGTGGTGGACGCCGCGGCCCGCGCGCGGTTGCGCTGAAGGATCCAATCTTCGATGCCCCCTTCGTACTCCCGCCACAGACCGGGCTGCCCGCCTTGCGCCGGGTCGCCTTCCCAGGCCACGGTGCTCGTGACCACGGCATCGACGAAACGACGGTCGTGGCTGACCAGGAACACGGTTCCACGGTACTGCTGCAACAGCTCCTCCAGGAGCTCCAGGGTGTCGATGTCCAGGTCGTTGGTGGGCTCGTCCAGCACCAGCACATTGGCCGGCAGGGCAAACAGCCGCGCCAACAGCAGCCGGTTGCGTTCGCCACCGGACAGCGTGCGCACGGGGCTGTTGGCCCGCTCGGGGGCAAACAGGAAGTCCCCCAGGTAGCTCATCACGTGCTTGCGGGTACCGTTGATCTCGATCCACTCGCTGCCTGGGCTGATGGTGTCGGCCAAGGTGGCATCCAGGTTCAGGCCGGCACGCATTTGGTCGAAGTAGGCGACCTGCAGCTGGGTGCCGCGCCGCACGCGGCCCTCTTGGGGTTCGGCTTGGCCCAGGATCAGGCGCAGCAGGCTGGTCTTGCCCACACCGTTGGGGCCGATCAGGCCCACCTTGTCACCCCGAAGGATGGTGGCCGAGAAGCGGCGGACGAGCCAGGGTTGGTCTGGGCCGTGGCGCAGGCCCACGTCTTGCAACTCCGCCACGATCTTCCCGCTGGGCAAGCCGGCATCGAGCTCCAGCCGCACTTGGCCCAGCTGTTCACGCCGCTGCGCACGTTGTTGCCGCAGGCCCTGCAGGCGCGCCACGCGAGACACACTGCGGGTTCGACGGGCTTCCACACCCTTGCGGATCCACACCTCTTCCTGGGCCAGCAGCTTGTCGGCACGCGCGTGGGCCAGGGCTTGGGCTTCCAGTTCGCGCTCACGCGCCTGCTCGAACGCAGCATAGGCGCCGGGATAGCTGCGCAGTTGGCCGCGGTCCAGTTCAACAATCCGGCTGGCCACGGCGTCGATGAAGGCGCGGTCGTGCGAGATGAACACCAAGGCACCGCGCCACTCGCGCAGGAGGTCCTGCAGCCACTCGATGGCATCGAGGTCGAGGTGGTTGGTGGGCTCGTCGAGCAGGAGCACGTCGGGCTTGGACACCAAAGCCTGGGCCAGGGCCACCCGCTTGCGCGTGCCGCCGGAGAGCTGGGCCACGACCGCGTCGGCATTCAAGTGCAGGCGCTGCAAGGCTTCTTGGACGCGGACCTCCCAGGCCCAACCGTCCAAGGCGTCCAGCCGGCCATGCAGGTCGTCCAGCTCTTGGCTGAAGCTCGCTGACGAGGCGGCAGCTGCATCTTCACCATGGGGGGCCTGCAGCAGCGTGTCGTAGCGGCGGCGCAAAGACAAGACGTCCTCCAGGCCCAGGCTGACCGCCTCGAACACGGTGCAGGCTGCCGGAAACTGCGGCTCCTGGGCCACGTACACCCGGCGCACGCCCTGTTGGACCTGCTGCTCGCCATCGTCGGGCAACTCCAGGCCGGCCATGATCTTGAGCAGCGAAGACTTGCCCGCGCCGTTGCGCCCGATCAGGGCCACGCGCTCCGCCGCCTCCAGGGAGAAGGCGGCCCCGTCGAGCAGGGGCACATGGCCATAGGCCAGATGAAGGCGGGACAGGGTGAGCAAGGCCATGGGGGCATTGTCGCCCTGGGCTGCATCGAAGCCCGGAACAGGGCCGGGCTCAGGGGCGATCAGCCCGCGCGGAACCCGGGCGCGGCCCCCGAGCGGCGCGCCATCACCGCAACCTCCAAAGCGTCGATGAAGCAGGCGGCCACATCAAAGCCCGTCTGTGCGGTGATCTCAGCAAAGCAGGTGGGGCTGGTCACGTTGATCTCGGTGAGCTGCTCGCCGATGATGTCCAAGCCCACGAGCAGCAAGCCCCGGGCCGCCAAGACCGGGCCCAGGGCCTGGGCAATCTCGCGGTCGCGTTCGCTGAGCTCACGCGCCTCCCCGCGCCCCCCGGCAGCCAGGTTGCCCCGCACTTCGTTGCCCTGCGGAATTCGGGCCAGGCCAAAGGGCACGGGCTGGCCACCGATGACCAGTACCCGCTTGTCACCCTCGGCAATGGCCGGCAGGAAACGCTGAACCATCACCGTCTGCGCCCCGTGCCGGTTGAGGGTTTCGATGATGCTGCCCAAATTCAGCCCATCGGCACGGACGCGGAAGATGCCCATGCCGCCCATGCCGTCCAGCGGCTTGAGGATGATGTCGCCCTGCTCGGCGTGAAAGCGCCGAATGTCGGCGGCGTCGCGCGTGACCAGGGTGGGCGCGATGAACTCGGGAAACTCCAGGATCGCCAGCTTCTCCGGATGGTCGCGCAGGGCCTGCGGGCTGTTGAACACCCGCGCGCCCTCACGTTCGGCCTGGCTGAGCAGGTGGGTGGCGTAGAAGTACTCGCTGTCAAAGGGCGGGTCCTTGCGCATCAGCACCGCGTCCACCTCGGCCAGCACCTGGGGACGCTCATAGGGCGCGGCCTGCGCCGCGGTGAACCATTCGTAAGGGTCTACGGGCGTGTCCAGCACGGCCACGTCGCGCACGAATGCCGTGACCTTCTCACCCCGTAGCCAGCGCACATCCTTGGGCTCGCAGGCCATCAGGGTGTGGCCACGGCGCTGGGCCTCGCGCATCATGGCGTAGGTGCTGTCCTTGGCAATCTTGAAGGACTCCAGCGGGTCGGCGATGAACAACAGTTTCATGGGGGCTCCGTTCGGTCACCAACTGTTGCACAAAGGCGCCCTTCGTGCCGAACAGCGGGGGCAGGCCCGCGCGACCTTCGTGACCAGGGAATCTCCGAGCCCCAGCGCTTCGCCGCAACCCTCAGATTTCGACCTTGGAGCCCAGTTCCACCACGCGGTTGGTGGGCAGGCGCAGGAAGTCGGCCGCGGCGGCGGCGTTGCGGTGCAGGCCGGCAAACAGCTTCTCGCGCCACATGGACATGCCCTGGCCCAAGGTTGGGATGACGATGTCACGGCTGAGGAAGTAGCTGGTGTCCATCTCGTCCAGGACCACCCCATGGGTCTTGAGCAGGGCCAGCGCTTGGGGCACATCGGGTTCGTTCTTGAAGCCGAAGTTCAGCGTCACCGCCCAGCAGTCGTGGCCCAGGGCGTCGACCTGCAGCCGCTCGTTGAAGCCGACCCAGGGCACATCGTGGTGGCGCACGGTCACAAACAGGTTGCGCTCATGCAGCACCTTGTTGTGCTTGAGGTTGTGCATCATGGCCGTGGGCGTGAACCCGGGGTCGGGGGTCATGAAGACGGCGGTACCCGGGACACGGGTGGGCGGATGCACGAACACCGCGTCCAGAAAGTCCTGCAGGGGAATGGCCTCGTCCCGCAAACGCTCGCGCAGCAGGGCCGAGCCTTGGCGCCAGGTCAGCATCAAGGTGAACATCACCAGGCCGATGGCCAGGGGGAACCAACCGCCGGCAAACAGCTTGAGGAGGTTGGACGACAGGAAGGCCACATCGATGATGAAGAAGAAGATGGTGGCCAGGATGCACAACGGCAGGGGGTACTTCCAGCCGTGGCGGATGACGAAGAAGGTCATCACGGTGGTGATGGTCATGTCGATGGTGACGGCCACGCCATAGGCGGCCGCCAGCTTGCTCGACGAACCGAAAAAGGTCACCGCCACCACCACGAAGACGAACAGGATCCAGTTGATCACGGGCACGTAGATCTGCCCCGTGTCCCGCACCGAGGTGTGCAGGATGCGCATGCGAGGCAGGATGCCCAGTTGGATGGCCTGCTTGGTGACGGAGAACGCTGCGGTGATCAGCGCCTGCGAGGCCACGATGGCCGCCATGGTGGCCAAGATGAACAGCGGTATCTCGGCCCAATCGGGTGCAATCAGGTAGAAGGGGTTCTTGATGGCCTCGGGCTCACGCAGCAGCAGCGCGCCCTGCCCAAAGTAGTTGAGCACCAGAGCCGGCATGACCACGCCGTACCACGCGACCCGTATGGGCCTTTTGCCGAAGTGCCCCAAATCGGCGTACAGCGCTTCCCCGCCTGTAACCACGAGCACCACCGCACCCAAGGCCACGAACGCGATCCAGCCGTTGTCCAAGCCAAAGCGCAGGGCATGCTGAGGGTTGAGAGCAGCCAACACCGCCGGGTTCTCGATGATGGAGGGCAGGCCCAAGCCCGCCAGGGCGGCGAACCAAGCCAACATCAGGGGCCCAAAGGCGCGGCCCACCGAGGCGGTGCCAAAGCGCTGCACCGCGAACAAACCGGCCAACACCACCAGCGCGATGGGAACGATCAGGTCGTGGTATTGCGGTGCATAAACATCGATCCCCTCCACGGCGGACAAGACCGAAATCGCAGGGGTCAAGACCGCATCACCAAAAAAGATGGCCGTGCCGAACAGGCCGACCATCATCAGAACGTGGCGCAACCGGGGCTGGTCCTTCACGGCGTTGGTGGCCAGGGCCAGCATCGCAATCAAACCGCCTTCGCCGTTGTTGTCGGCCCGCAGGATCAGCAGCACATACTTGACCGAGACCACGATGGTCATGGTCCAGAACAGCAGGGACAAGACCCCCAGGATGTTGTCCGGGGTCAGCGCCACGTGGCCCCCATGGAACACTTCCTTGAGGGCGTAAAGGGGGCTGGTGCCGATGTCGCCATAGACCACGCCCAAGGCCGCCAGTGCCAAGGTGGCCTGGACGGTGGGGGATCGGTTGGCGGTGGAAGAGGGGTTCACGAAGAAGGCGGTCCGCAAAGGCGGGCCTTCAAAAGCTCACGGGCCGAATTGTGCACAAAAAATGCTGCGCTGCAACATGTATTCAGCCGCCAGTTCGAACTGTAGCGGAGAGCCCGCCCCTCAGTCGTAGATCTCGGCCTCGGGGTCGGTGGCCTCGAGTTCGTAGCTGGCAGCCAGCATGGCCAGCCGGGCGATCACCCCATACATGTAGAAGCGGTTGGGGGCGGAGGCGCCAGGCTTCGCGCCAGGGCGGGGCAGGTGGTTGGGCTCGGCGAAGGCCAAGGGCACGAAGGCCGCACCCGGGGCATTGAGGTTCTCGTCCACGCCTCGCTCGGCGTGCACCCGGTAGAAGCCGCCCACCACATAGCGGTCGAGCATGTAGACCACCGGCTCGGCCACCGCGTCGTTCACCCGCTCGTTGGTAGGCGCCACTGCCTGGATGATGACCTCAGAGACCGGTTGGCCTTCCTTGATCACGCTCATCTTGTTCTTGGTGCGGCGGCCAATCTCGTTGAGTTCAGCCGCATCGCGCACGGTCATGATGCCCATGCCGTAGGTGCCGGCGTCGGCCTTGACCACCACGAAGGGCTTTTCCTGAATGCCGTACTCCTTGTACTTGCGCCGCACCTTGGTGATCAGCGCGTCCACCTGGGTTTGGATGCACTCAATGCCCTGGCCTTCGGCGAAGTTCACTTCGCCGCACTGGGCGTACATGGGATTGATCAACCAAGGGTCCATGCCCATGAGCTTGGCGAACTTCTTGGCCACCTCTTCATAACTGTGGAAGTGCTTGGTCTTGCGCCGCACCGCCCAGCCGGCATGCAAGGGCGGCAGCAGGTACTGTTCATGCAGGTTTTGCAGCACTTGGGGAATACCGGCCGACAGGTCGTTGTTCAGCAGAATGGTGCAGGGGTCGAAAT
>JACCED010012046.1_pt1 | contig 25047 bp, 21 predicted proteins | sample 7455021 | NCBI WGS metagenome assembly JACCED01 (sample SAMN15323456, study PRJNA562643) | freshwater metagenome | isolation source: river surface water | place: USA:Blue River Watershed | collected 2017-08-19
ATTTTTTTTTATTTATTAAAATTTTTTAATATTTTTAATTTTTTTATATTTTAAAATTCTTTTAAAAAAAAAAGTAATTTAATTTAACCAAATAAAAGAAAAAAAAAAAAAAAAAAAACAATAAAATATATAGTTGATAAAAACGATGATAAATATTATATTGAAAAAAATTATATATTAAATTTAATTAAAAAAAGTAAAAATATTGATTTAAATAATATACAAATTAATAAAATATATAAAATCAGTTATTATGGTAAAGATAAAAATATATTAAATAATTTAGAACAAATTTTATAACGTAAAATTTTTTTTTATAAAAAATATGAAAAAAAAGCTATAAATAAATAAAAATATATAATAATATTAAATAAATTAAAGTCTGAGATTGACTAAATGCAATTTTATACATCTGCTTTGAATTCTAAATATCAAAATAGATTAGAAAGATATGATATGTTAAATGAGGAATATTCACTATATATTGATGATAAAAAGAGATATGAACCACATAAATCAATACCAATTCAAAAATTAAAGGTTAAAACTATAAAAAAAGATGATTTTATTTTTGAATTAATTCATAAGTTTAATAAGAAAGAAGAGATATCTTTATCAGATGATGAAAATAAAACAATAAAAGTTCGTGAAATGAATCAAGAAATATCTGATTATTTACAAAATATTTTTATTCGTGCAATTTGGATGATAAATAGGAGTATTGGAAGATGTGAATTTATTTACTCAGAATCTTCTAATTATTCTATACGTGAAAGTCTAAAAATGATATTAGGAGATGTAATTGATTTTGAAAATGATGATGAAAATTATTATTCTGTTAATGATTTGTTTATCAATAAAATATATAACATAAATGAAAAAATTATTGAATCTTTAATTAGAAAATATAGTATATCACGTTATAGTCCATTTATTTATCATTTTAATTTATATATTAAAACGAATTTAGTTGAATAATTCATAGAATTTTTATAAAATAAACGTAAATTTAAAAAAAGTGAAATATTAATAAATAATATAATTATAATTTAAAATCGAAAAAAAAAATAAAAATGAATTTTATTAATAATTTTGAAAGATATCATTTTATATATATGTATGATACTTGTTGTTGTCCACAATTCAATAAAAAATTTTTCAAATATTGGAAATTATATCAAATAAGAATAAATGAAAAAATAAATAGTTTAAAAGAATATGATAATATTAATGATTTAATGACTTATGATGATGTAATAGAAAATATGACTACTTTTATGTTAAAAAAAAGTATAGAATTTGAAAAATTTATGGATTTATGTAAAAATTTTGCTAATTATTCATTTTATTCAAATATATTTTATTCAAATAATTATATATTAAAAAAATATAATTTTCATATAGTTAATTTTCCATTTACTTATGATAAAGATCTTTTAAATAGTATTGATGTACATAATGAGGGATTTATACAATATATTTTAAGTTTATATACTCCTAAAAAAATATGTAAAAAATGTATACCTAATATATCATATGTTTTATATGCAATAGATGATAATAAAAAAATACTAAATACTGGTATTTATATGGAAAAAATAAATGGAGAACAATTTTCTTCAATTTTAATAAAAAATGATAATAAAAGAATAATAAAAATTCTTATCAAATTATTAGATATAATTAAATACTATCAATATAGATTTAATTTTCTTCATAATGATTTAAAACCAGATAATATTTTAATTGATAATCAAGATAATATATATTTAATTGATTTTGGATTATCATATATTAATTTTATGAATAATCATATTTTTACTACATGTTTAGATGGATTAGAAATTGATAAAAAATTAAATGAAAATAAAGACTATAATTTTGATTTTTATTCATTTTTAAATTTTGAATTTAAATATAATAGTGACATATTATATTTATTTTTAAATATGTTATATAAAATGAACCCAGCAAATGAATTATATCAATGGATATTGAATGGTTATTTAATATATAATGATATTAATATACATGAATATGTTAAAAAATCAAATTTAAATTATTTTGAATTTATATTATCAAAAGATAAAAAAATATTTGAATATCATTTTCCAAGTTTAAATTATGAAATATTTTATTCAAAATTTGATATTTTAAATGTTAAATTTGAATTAGAAAAATTATTATATAAAATTGAGGAAAAAGAATTAAATCAAAATTTAAAAATAAATAATATTGATAATAATCAATATTTTCAAAATAATTTAATTAATTCGAATAATAGATTAAATATAAGAAATATTCTACAAAAACAAAATAATATAAATATATCAAATACATCAAATAAATCAAATACATCAAATATATCAAATATGTTAAATATATCTAATACATCAAGTATGTCTAATACATCAAGTATGTCTAATACATCAAATATGTCTAATATTCAAAATACATCAAATATATCAAATACAATAAATATAAAAAATATATCTAATTATCAAGATAATAAAAATGAAGAAATAAGTATTTTTAATACATTTTTTTCTAAAAATGATATAGATTCAATAAATACTTTTTTTGGTATTATATAAAAAAATTTAATTTATAAATTATAAGTATAATATTTTTATTTTTTATTTTTTTTAATAATATATTAAAAAAAATATGAATTTTATATATCCGGTAAAAATACAAAATATAGATAGTGGATTATGTAATCAAATTCAATTTATTTTAGGTGGATTAGTAAAAGCTAAATATGATAATATAAATATTTTATTAATGGAAAAATTTTTATGTGATATAAATGATCATAAATTTGTTTTACCTTTTGGTGATGTTTTTGATTTAAATAAAATGAACGAATTATTAAAAAAAAATGATAATATATATATGTTTGATTCATCTAATATAAATTTGAATTTATTATCAATTAAAATTGATGATAATGAAGTTTTATATGATTATGTAAATGATTTAGTAAAAAATACTACATTATTAATATCAAAAGATTATATATTTGAAAAATATAGAGATAAAAATTATAATATTAATATTTTATTAAAAATAAATGATTATCAATTTAATTTATGTTCAATTTTAATTAATGGAAAAATAAAACAAGAATTAAAAATAGAACTAAATTATAATAATATAGAGTTTGAAAAAGGATATATATGGAATGAAGAAAATACTAAAAAATTTGAAGAATATACTAAAATAATTTGTTTTAAAGAAAAATATTATGAAGTTGTAAATAATTGGTTAGAAAATAATAATTTAAAAAATAAAAAATATAATACATTACATTTAAGAATTGAAGATGATGCTATAGAACATTGGTCTAAACAAAATAATATGGATAATAAAACATACAAAAAAGAATTAATTATTAAATATAAATATTTGATAGATAAATATTTAGATAATAAAACACCATTAGTTTTATTAACATATAGTTTAAATAATGAAGTTATTGATTATTTAAAAAAAAAAAAGTTTAAAATATATTTTAGAGAAAAAATTAAAGAAGATGGTAGAGAAATTAATGCATTATATGATTTTTTGATAGGTGAATCAACTAGTGGTATATTTATGGGAAGTTTATGTTCATCTTTTACACAGATATTATTTTTCAGAAAAATGTTTAAAAATATTGTAGTATTTTTTTTAAGTGATCTAAAAAAAGAAGAATTAAAACGCTTAGAAAAATAATTTATATAAATAAAAAAATATAAAAAAATATGAATATATTTATATAGTAATTAAAAATATTATGATTCTTATTTGTTAATATATAATATATTTAGATATTTATAAATTTTTGTAAAATGGATATTAACAAAGAAATAGATGAAAAAAAAATAAAAAAAGAATTAGATAAAGTTAAAAATAATAAAGAAAATGATAATTATAAAAATGAAAATATAAATAAGATGGTAGATGATTTGAATAATTTAATAAAAATTTATCAAAAATTAAAAAATAATGAAAAATAATTATTCATCTAAAATAAAATATGCAAAATTTTTAAGTAAAAAATAATAATGTTGTTTTTTTGAAAAATGAACATAAGATTCTAAATATTGAAGTCTTAGAAATTTGAAGAGTTCATTGTATTTTTTAATATTATTTTTTATAATATTAATATCTCCCCAATAATGATTTTTAATAAAATTAATTTTAGGAAGTTTAAAATTCAAGATAGATTCATGTTCAACATAAGAATAAACAAAAGATAAATAAAGATGATTAAAATTTTTATTATTTTTGATAAAATATTTAATCGTTAAATAAAGATAAAAATGAAGATTTTGAAATAAATGTATTTGATATTTTTTTGAAAAATTAGATATAAAATGTAACCAATATATATTATCATTTTGTTTATGTATAAATTCAACTGAAAGATCGAAATATCTTATCTTATTATTTTTAATAAAATATTGATTTTCAAATGATTGATTATAATATTCATTTATATAATCACGGAATGTATTTTTATTTTTTTTTTCAATATATAATTTATTTAAAATATTTAATAAATTATTATTTAAATAAATGTTATTAATAATATTCAAATCGATTTCTTCAATATAAATATCATTATCAAATATAAAAAGAAAGTCAAAATTTTTCAAAAAATATAATATATCTTCTGTTTTAAATATATCATCTTGATAATCATCTGAAAAGTATAAAGAATTATTAAATGAATTTTCTAATATATTGAATTCATTTAAATATAAATTAAATGTATATAAATTATTTTGTATATCATTATTATAATTAAAATCAAATTGAAAATTAAAAATATAAAAAATATTATTAAATATATGTGTAAAATCATATAATGTTGATAATTTGGGAGGTATTCTTTTATAAAATTTACATAAATCATAAAATTCATTTAAATTTTTATTTAAAATATATTTAATAAAAGATTTTGATGGAAAAAAAGTTAAATTTCTTTTTAATAAAGATTCAAATATATTAATTAAGTTTTCTTTTTTTTCATTTGAATAGAAATAATCAATTTTTATAAAAAAATTTTCTATTGAATTATTATCATTATATGATAATATTTGATATAATATATCATTCGGATATTTAAATTTTAAATTATTTTTCTTAAAATCTTTATAGTTCATTTAAATTATAATTATATTAAAATTATTAATTAATTTTTAAGTTCATAATTAAACGTAAATAATAAAAAAAATAACGTAAATAAAAAGAAAAAATGAAAATAAAAACATGGAGTATTTTTAAATTAAATAAATATGATAAAAAAAAAAAAAAAATTACTTAAAACTTATTTAAATCCTAAATACGTAAAAAGGTATTTAAAATGAGTGAAGATATTTTAGCTCAGTTGGAAAATCAATTAAAAGAAATTGAAAATAATGATAATATAGAAAATAATGAAAATATTCAAATAAGAGAAAAAACTATGGAAATTTTATATAGTTTATATCCTAATATGCAATATGATAAATTTATTCAAGATAATCATGTTTTTTTAAATTTTTGGATACCAGAATGGATTAATACAAAAACTACTATAATTTTTTATTTTTGTGATAGAAATAATAATGATACATTTATTCATCATGATAATAAAGGCAGAATTTTATCAATGTTATCTACTGAACTTCCTTTTGTGACTAATAAATATAGAACAATTTGTAATTATGATGATACATATTTAAAAAAAAAAGAAGAAATAAAAGATTTTGTTGAAAAAACAAAAGATTTTGTTGATAGATATTCATTTATGTTTAATATATTTAATAAGTTTAATGAAAAATATAAAACTAGAGGAAAATTTAATACTTGTTTTGATTATGAAACAGATAAAAAAGGTAATATTTTCTTTTTAGGTTTTATTCCTAATATTGGACATTTTCATTTTAATTTAACCTATAATAAACTTATTATTTTTGCTCTTGAAAAAGGTATATCAAAAAAAGTATTTAATATTAATTCTAAAAAAGAAGATAGAATTAAGTGGAAAGAACTTAAAGGTATTGAAATAACACCTTTTATTAAAATAACAACAGAATTAAATGATGCTTTTGATATTGTTTATGAAAAAATTGAACAATCTATTGAACATGCTTTTACATTTTGTTAATTTTTTTTTTTGATATTTTAATAATTTATAAATTTATAATTTTTAATTTTTTAATTTTTAGTTTAAATTAAAATCGTGAATCTAATAGCTTAAAATCACATGATTGTGGAATATATGATATATATTGAAATAATTCAATTAATATATTAATATTATATTTTAGTCTTGGTAAGTTCAATATATAATTTATATTTTTACCTCTATTTTTACAATTAACCATTCTTCCCCACAATTTTTCATCAAATTTTCCTGTTTTTACATATAATTTTTTTAAGTTATGTTTATTATCAATTATACTATTGATAATAGTTTTTTGAAAAGAATACGATATATTACAATGTACATTTCCTAGATATAATTCTTCTAAAATTCGTCTATCAATAACATTTTTAAAATGAATAATATTGTTTTCCTCTTTTTCGTCAAAATCAAAATTATCAAACATACATATTTTTTTTATAGAATTATTAAATAATAATGATTCAAATAATTGATTCATTATATTATTATTAATTTTTACACTTACTAAAAATAATTTTTCTATAGAAGTATTATTTTTTATTGATTCTAAAAAAATATCCCATCCACTATTAATATTATTATTAGATAATATTAATTCTTTCAAACTATTTTTATTAACCAAGTCTGAAATTAAAGATATATTTAATAAATTTATATGTGTTAAATTTAAACTAGTAACAGAATTATTAATTAATAAAGAATTAAATAAATTTATTTGTTCATTTAATTCAGTTTTACAACCTGAAATAGTTAAATTTTTAAGAATAGAAGTAGATTGAATGTATTCACATAGATAATTAATTTGATTATTTTCTAATGAAAAACTAAATTTTAAATCTACTATTTTATCATACATTATCAGATTATTTATTAAATTAGATAAAAGTTTAGACTCACACATAGTTATATTTAAAACTTTTACAGAATTTAAATTAAATAAATAATTTGATATTTTTTCAATATGTAGTAAATTAAAATCAAACATACTATATTCAAGTTTTTTTATTTTTATACTTTTTTCAATAAAAATATCAATTATTTCATTAAATGATTCTGTTATATTTTTATTATATTTACTTCCAAATTGTATTTCATATTCTTTTTCAGTATTTAATCGATTAATTAAATCTATCAAATATTGTTTATTTGTAAATTTTATATTATTTAAATTTAAATAATTGATATTTGATAAATCTATATTATCGATAAAATCTTTATCTATGTTATATTTTAAATAAAATAAATCCAATTTACCTTTTGATAAACTTTTATCGAAATCATATAAATCAGTAAGTTCAAATGATGTATTTTTTTTCCCACAAGGAAAATAATTATCACTCTGCAAATCCTTCTGAGTTGCCAGGAGTGAAGAATTAAAACTCATTTTTTATATTATTTTTTTTAATTCTAATTTATTTTGATATTAAGGAGTGTTTAGAAATATATTTTTCATTTTTTATAATTTTGGATATTCATTTTTCTGCGACGCTTCGCTGTAAAGCTAATAAAAAACGATTATCGCTCTTGATATCTAATTTAAAAGCTATTGTTTTTATGTTTACGATATGCTTGAATAAAGTTAAAATATGTATTTTTGCATTTTTCTAATTCATTAATATCTCTATTATTCAATATAACTTTAAAATCATTTTCATTAAGTTCTTTTTCAATATCATAATTGTATCCTTTATTATTTAAACATTGTAAATGTTGTTTATAGTTTACGTTTAACAGTTTTTTTTCATTTTTGAGTTTAAATTCTTTTTCAATATTATTTTTTATACTTTTAAATATGATAAAAGAAATAGGAATACTAGAAAGCCAATAAAAAGAGTTCATTTAATTATTATATATATTAAAATATAATAATATATTTTTTTTTATATTAAATTAAATAATCATTTTTTTATATATTTACGTTTAATTATATAAAAAAAATGAAAAAAATAAAAACAAATATTTTATTATATAAATTTTTTATAAAATATGTTTTTCAAAATGGAGAATAACGTTGAAAATAATAACATGAATTTGTCTGACGACGAAAAATGTGAAAAATGTGATAAATTATATGAAGCATTATGTGAAATGGATATTTATCCCACTAATATGAATTTATTTAAATATTTTGAAAATAATGTAGAATTTGTTGAAAATGAGTTTAAAAAAAGAGGTACAACACCTTTTCTGATGGTTTTACGAATTATGGTTTCAAATACAATGAATATAATAAAATATTTTATAGAAAAAAAATTATATGTTGATTTAACATTTAAAAATTTAAATGGAGAAGATATATTTTTTAAATTATTTGAATATTTATCTTATATGAATCAAACTTTTTTATTTGGAAATAATAATAATAATAATATTAATAATACTAGTATATTGAAAGATTTTATTAATACTAACATGGATAAAATAGACTTTAAACATGTAAATAAATCTGGTGAAAATTTAGTTATGAAAATAGCTAGTTTAAAAAATAAAAATATTTTTTTAAATTATATAATAAAACCAATTTTAGATAAGGAAATAGAAAAAGAAAAATATGATTTTTTACCAATTTTAGATAAGGAAATAGAAAAAGAAAAATATGATTTTTTACAACAAAATAAAGAAGGTAATAATATTTTACATTTATATTTGATTAATTCAAATAATTTTTTATATAACTCTAATTTATTATTAATTTTAGATTTTTTTCAAAATAATTATCCTGAATTATTTCTTCAAAAAAATAAGAATAATGATACACCAATTATGATACCGTTTAAATTAAATAATTTTATGCGTTACCAATTGATTAAATATATAAATATTAATTGTTTAAATATAAAAAATAATGATGGTGATAATTTATTAAGTTTATTTTTAAAAATAACTAAAAAAGGTGTACCATCTTTATTAAATCAATTATTATCATTAAATATGAAACATTCTAGACAAGAATATGAAAGAATTTATATCCGTGATAAAATAAAAAAAAATTTTAATATATTAAAACCATATTTAAATGTTATAGATAATAAAAATAATACTTTATTAATTTTAGCTATTAAATTAAAAGATGAATTTTTGTCAATTTTAATATTTGAAAATATGAAAGAAGATAGAGAATATATTGAGAAAATAAATTCGGAAAATGAAAATGCTTTTTTATTAGCATGTAAATATAAAATGGAAAAATTAGCATTATTAATGATAAAAGATAATTTTGCAAATAATAATATAATTGATAAAAATAATATGACTTCTTTAATGTATAGTATAAAAAATATTTATAGTAATAAATTTAGAACTGTATATGAAAATTTAATCTCTTTAGATAATATTAATAATTTAGGTATTATTAATAGAAAATTAAATGTCAGATACAATCCTGAGAAGAATATTAGTAATCTTAATGCAAAAAAGAATTATTTAGAAACAACAGATTTATGTATGACTATACCTTTAAATGATCCATATTTAAGTGTTCAATTAATATTTTATATGGAAATACCAGTAATGAGAAAAAATTTAAAGATGGTAAAAGAACAATATTATAGAGAAAACAAGCAATTATGTGATTTTTTAATAGATGTATATGATCAGAAAATGAATGAAACATATAAAAAATTAAATAATTGTGGTTTAATAAAAAATATGATTGAAAAGATGCATGAATATGTATTTGAAATTTAGTTTTTTTACAATCGAATAATTTTATAAAAAAAAAATAAAATAAATATAATCAGGTCTTCATCAGAAACGAAATAATGATAATCATAATTTAACTTCTGATAAGGTCGTTTTGGCCTCCACTTCGTTCCGGGCGGAAATTTAAAATAAAAATATAATATATAAATAATAGCAAATAAATAATGTATAAATAATTTATAAATTTTAAATTTTATATTTATTGCTATTTTTCGCACCAATATCCGCGCGACCCCATCTTGAGTTCCAAATCATTAATTAATTTTTATATATTTTTATTGATAATTTATTTATGTATTATAAATTGTAATTTTTACATTATTATTTTATCAAAAATATTTTTATAATTCAATTCTTTATGATTAGATAATTTAAGATAAGTAACCATTCGGATAACTTTTTATTTTTCAGATATTAAATAAGCGCTAAATATTGTAGTATAACTAAAATTATGTTAATCACAAATGTTATATACAAATAAATATGCGCTAAAGTCCTGAATAAACTGATTTTCTTTTTAGAAAATCAGATATTATCTTTAAGTACTCTTTTTTTTAAGTACTCTTTTTTTTAAGTACTTTTTTTTTTAAGTACTCTTTTTTTTAAGTACTCTTTTTTTTAAGTACTCTTTTTTTTAAGTACTCTTTTTTTTATTAAGTTAAAAGTACTCTTTTTAATATAAAGAATATATATTTTTTTTCATAAAAAAAAGAAAAAAAGATCTATTTAAAGAAATAATTATAATAATTTATTAAAATATAAATTTATTTATAAATATTTTATTTAAAAATGCACCTTTCTTTAATTATTAAAAATATTAGCTATGTATTTATTTGTATATGGGCTTCTTTTGCCCTATTTACAAATTATATTCATCCTCGATTATTTGATGTTATATCATTTTATACTCTTTTAGACACTGTTCTTTATAAAAATAAAATAGATGTTATTATACATCATATTTTTTTAATGACACTTACATATTTTCATTATAATTATGATAATGTTATTAATCAAATATTTTATCATGAAATGAAAAAAATATGTTTATGTATGGAAATTAGTAGTGTATTTTTAGGATTAATGCCTTTTTTTAAATATAATAAAAAAATTGAAGTCATTAATATTGCATTATTTACATTATCTTTTTTTTATTGTAGAATTTATTATTATTCAATTCATTTTATTTTTGATATGAAAAAACATGAATATATGATGGATTTTTATGGAACTATTAGTAAAAATGGCTATTATATATTTTATTTTATTTTCATTGGATTTTATTTATTAAATATGTTTTGGTTCTTTTTTATTATAAAAAAAATGTACAAAAAAATTATTAAATTAAAAGACGAATAAGTTTATTTAACGATTTTTAGATATAAAAAATAATAAAGTAAAAATAAATGAGATTTGATCTAAAAATACATAAACCGTTTACTGGTTTATTTAATCAAATATTTGCTCTAATATATGGTATTCATCATGCTAAAAATAATAATAAAAAAATTATTATTTTAAAAGATTTAATGAGAGAAGTAAAAAGACCTGATATGTTAATACCAATATCTGAAGTAATTAATATTGAAGAAACTAATAAATTATTAAAAGAAAATATGAATATTATATTATTAGACGCTAATAACATAAAAATACAAATTGAAAAAGCTCAATATTTTGATAAAAATGAATTTATCGATGTGACTAATTTTATAAAAAATAATTATTTTAAAAATAATAAACTTTTTATACCAAAAAATACTAATTTTAAAAAATTTATGACTAAAAAAAATATTGAAATACAACAAAAACTACAAATTGATTTAAATATTAATGGTTATCTTTTTAAAAGATTATTTGATATTAATCAAGGTTTTAACAAAATTGATATTAATATAGATTATACTAAATTTAATTTTCAATTTATGTTTTTGTTCCCTAATAAATCACTTGAAAATTTTTATTCAAAATGTCTTAAAAATATTATTTTTTGTGATAAATATCGTACAAATTTAGAAAAATTAATTGGTAAAAAATATGATAAAATCAATTTATGTCATTTAAGGATTGAAATTGATGGTTTAGAACACTGGTCAAAAATGAATAATACTGATCCAAGTAATTTTAAAACTAAAATTGAAAATATTTATATTGGACTTATTAAAAAATATTTTGATAAAGAATCATTAAATATTATATTGAGTTATTCTACTAATAATAAAGTAATTAATTTTTTAAAAAATAATAATTATCCCTATTTTATTCTTGAAAAAGATAAAAGTGAAGGTAGAGAAATTAACGCTTTAAGAGATTTTTTATTAGGATTAAATTGTAATAATGTTTTCATTGGTGCTCAAGGTTCCAGTTTTACATGGGGTCTTAATGTCATTTGTAAAGCAACAAAAAAAGTATTTTTTAATCTTAATAATATTAAAAAAACAAAAATAATTAATTCTTCTGTTAATAATGATAATAATGAAAATGAAAATGATGAAAAAAATAACGAAGAATTTGAAGATATAGAAAATATTAATGAAGAACATGTGTCTATAGAAAATAATAATAAAGATAATAATAATGAAAATAATAAAGATAAAGATATAAAAATACAAAAAAACAAACAAAAAATTAGTATTAAAAATAAAATAAAATCAACTAAATTAAAAAAAAGTATAAAAAATATAAATAAAAATAAAATTAAAATTTTTAAACGTAAATTATAATAATTTTTACGTAAATATATATTTTTTATAAATATAAAAAAGTGAATAATAAAACATAAATAATTTATAAATTATATAAATATTAATCTTATATAAAAAAAATACTAATGTATTTATTTTAAACAAATGGTTTTAAATAAAATTGAAAATAGATATAGAAAATATCCTAATCAAATTGATAATCAGGGTAACACTTTTTTAATGCATTTAGTTTTAACTAAAAAAACTAATAATTTTGCTTATTTTTTAGAAAATAATGATTTTTATCAAAACATTCATTATTTTAATCATTTAAATAATAATGGTGAAGATTTATTCATGATGGCTTGTAAACATTCTTTAGAAAATGAAGCATTATTAATTTTAAATAAATTTAATAAACTTAATTATATTCCAAATTTTAATTTAGTCGATAAAAATAAAAATACATCTATAATGTATATTTTAAAAAATAATCTTGTTAATATCAGTAAAATACTTTTTACTGATTATTTAAATTATATTAATATTAACTATATTAATAATATAGAAAATTCTAGTTATTTATTATTTGCACTTACAAATAAAAATCTTTATGTTTTAAATATTATTTTAAATAAATTAATGCTTAATCTTGATGAACTTCTTGAAAATATTAAGGTATTTGGTATTTATATAAATAATATTAAACTTTATATAAAAGAAGAAGATACTTTAATGTTTAATAAAGTCTATCAATCTTTATTAAATTTACATAAAAAAGAAAAAATAAAATATTTAGTTGAAAAATATGATAATAAATATCCTATGAGAATACCAACTGAATTATTTACAAATATATATAATTTTACATTATCTATATAAATAATTATTATAAAAAAAAAAAATACTTAAAATTGTGGTTAAAAATAAAATAAATAAAATATTAATTTATTAGTAAGATATTATGAATATACTAAATAAAATTTTTGTAAAAATAAAAGAAAAATTAAATAATGATGAAGAAAATAATATAAAAAAAAATGAAATAATCTATAATTTTAATAATAATAACAATAATAATGAAAATAATAATAATAAAGAAGAAGAATTAAATTCTAATAATAAAAATGAAGAATTAATTAAAATTGAAAAAAATTCTTTTTATAAAATTAAAACAAAAGACGAGTTAACAATTGAATTAGAAGAATTTAAATTAGAAGATTTATTTTTAGATAATAAAAATTTAAAAGAAATTATAATTTTATATTTTAAAATATTAGATAATAATTTTGATTTATTTGAAGAAGAATTTTTAAAAAATGAAAATAAAAATTCTATAAGTTCAATACCTAAAATTAAAAAATATATTGAATTAATTTATGATAATAAAAAAAATATTGATAAAATATTAAAAAATAAATTATCAGAAACTAATAAAAAATATATTATAAAAAAAAATGAAGGTGCTTACGGAAAAATATATCAAAATGTCTTTAATAAAAATATTATTATTAAAAATTTTGATTTAGAAAAAATTGATTTAATTGATGTTTATTTTGAATATTTTATACAATACATTATTTATAATTTTAGTGACGATATTTATAAAAAAAATATATCCCAACCATATGATTTAAAATTAACAACTGACCTTAAATCAGCACGTATTTATATGAAAAAAATTGAAGGTATAACCTTACATGAATATATTTATAAATACATTATTTATAATAGTAATAATCAAAATGAAGAAATTATATATTCAAATATTAAATATATTATTGATATTTTGATAAAAATTTGCGATTTATTTATTTATTTACAATCTAAATTTGGTTTTGTTCATTTTGATTTGCATTTAGGAAATATAATGATAGATAAAAATCAAAATATATATTTATTAGATTATGGTTTTTCTTCTATTAATTATTTTTATAATATTAAAAAAGATAAAATTTTAATTGTATCAAAACCTAAATATCTTTTATTTAGTAAAATTAATGAAAAAAATAAATTAAAATTTAAATATAAGTCTATTGATTTACTTCATCTTTATTTTAGACTTTGTTCTTTATTGTTTAAAAAAATAGATAAAAAAAATAAAATTATTTATAATTTATATAAAATATTAAATTTTATAACTTTATTTAAAGAACTTGAACATAATGATATCAGTGAAGAATTTGAGTTTAATACATTATTTGAAACATTAAAAGATAATATTATAAATAATAGTAATTTATGTTATAAATATTCTACTAATTTTTATTTTTTAAAAAAAGATATTAAAAATAAAATTTTAAAAAACCAATATAATAATTTAAATATTATTATTGATAGATTTAATCCAACTAATTTAAAAGATATACTTTTTTATTATAAAAATAATTTAAACAAATTTATTTAATTTTCATCATTTTCATCATCCTCTTCCGCAAAAAAGTTGCATTGGCTATCACTTTACGAACATGCATCTTCATCTTCATCTTCTTCTTCATTTTCTTCTTCATCTTCTTCTTCATCTTCTTCTTCTTCATCTTCATTTTCTTCTTCATCTTCTTCTTCATTTTCATTTTCTTCTTCATTTTCATTTTCTTCTTCATTTTCTTCATTTTCTTCTTCCGCAACAAAGTTGCATTGGCTATCGCTTAGCGAACATGCATCTTCTTCATTAAAGTCATTGTTGTTATCATCATATTGTTCGTCTACTTCTTGATTTTCTTTATGATTATTATTTTCTAAATTTTTATTATCTTCAATTAATTCTTCATTAATTGTATTTTCATATTTATTAAGATTATTTACATAATCTTTAAATTCATTTTGATAATTTTCAAGAATCTTTTCAAGACTTTCTTCGTTATTTGTTAAAACTGGTTTATCAATTGAAACTTCGTTTAGATTTTTTTCAAAAAAAAAAATATCAGTTTTATCTAAATAATCTTGATTATTTGAATTATCATTATTATTATCATTAATATTTTCTAAGATAATATCATCATTATTATCATTTTCAATAAAATTTGATAATGAATTTGATAATTTATTATCAAATTTTATATAAAAGTTTTTAACTTTTTTAAAATGTCTTAAAATCTCTAATTTTGCTGATTTATGAATTTTAAAATTAACAAAAAAACTAAATTTATTAAATTTGTCCATTAAATAATTAATTCTTTCAACATATTTATTTAAAATAATTTTATTATTTAATTTGTGTTTTAAAATATTTAATAAATAATTATTATCAATAGTACTTGTTAAATTAAAATTTATATTAATATTATTAATTTTAGGATTATTATTTATAATCTCACTAAAATATACTAAAAATCTTTTAGGCATTGATTTAAATGTTATTGTATCATTAAAAAAATAATTTATTGTTTTATCTTTTACTAAAAATAAAGTTTGTGAAAGTTGTTTATAAAAACAATCTAACATATCACGATAACAAAAATGAATTATAAAAAATTTTTTATTTACATTTTGTATATTTTTATTTAATTTTAAAGATATTAGTTTTTTTATATTTTTTTTAAACATTTGTTTTATAATAAAATCATGTGGAGTCCTTGTATTTTTAAAATTTATAAATTTTGTTTTACTTAATGATTTATATTCAGCTAAAAAATATTTTGGAGATTTTTTATCATACAATATATCATTTAAAGAATTATTTTTTTCATTTAATGATGGTGCCATTAACCAGTTAAAACGAAAATAATTAAAATTTTTAAATTTCTTTAAAAAATCTTTTACATTCATACCTCCTAAATATAAAAATTCATCAGAATCAACATTGATAACATATTCTTCTTTAATATCTAATAAAATTTTTTTAAAAACAGCATTTGGATATACTTTATTTTTATCAACTTTTATTATTTGTATTTTATCTTTAGGATAATAAGTTAATACTTTTTCCAAATTTTCTTCAAAATAATCATCTATATAATATAAATAAAAATAATCAAATCCTAATTTATCATAATATTCTAACCATTGTGAATAATAAGGTAAATCAATTGTCATAAATCTAGATATTACTGCAGTACTAATATTTTTTTCAGACATTTTTATTAAATCAATTAAATTTAATAAATATAAAAAAATTTATAAAAAAACATATTATTTATTAATTTTTCTTTAAATAAAAATCATTCAAAGTTTTTTTAAATGCAGAAACTATATCGTTTTCATCTTTAAAAACTTCTACATTTTCAAGTTTATATATTTTTTGTAAATCGTCATCTATTAAACATTTCAAGTTATAAGCTTTCGCATAATTTATTGTTGAAGTTAATTTTCGTGTATAATATTGTTTATGCGTTTTTTTTAAAATTAATGGTAAAATACAATATACATCTAAAAATTCTTTATGATAATCAAAAAAATTTAAGTTATTTCGTAAAATAATCTTATCACTAAATTTTTTAAGTTGATTTGGTAGTTGTCCCCTTCCTATTAATTTAATCTTAAATTCATGTTCATGATTTTCTTCTAATATTTTATATAAAAGTTTATAATTTCTTCTATTTGCATCTATATTTCCTTGAATTGCATAAATAGGTATATTAATATCAATCTTATTTTCTTGAAAAGGTAGTTTATCAAGATATATATAGTTATTATTATTACATAAAGGAGTTAAAAAGAATATATTTTTTTGTTTAGGTATATTTGTTTCGTGACAAATATAAAAATATTTATTTTTATTTTTATTTTTAATTAAATTATATTGACGAGGATATATAGTACAATTTATTATATATTGATAATTTTTATGAGGTGTATTTTCTTTTAAATCAAATATTTTTGTCAGCAAATTAGGATATTTACTTTTAATATAATTTTCAAATGGTTTATTAGGAAAAATTTTAAGATGAATATTTTTTATACTATTTTTATCTATATTTAATATTTTATCAATATATTCAATAATTGATTGAATGGTTTCATAATGGAAATGAACCTTATTTAAAATTAAAATATTCATACTATTTTTATTATAATTATAATAAATATTATTTTTTTATTATACAAATTTACTAAAAAAAATAAACAAATTTATTTGAAAAAAATAATTATAGTCTTCACTCCGCTTTGGCTGTATTAATTTTTTACAATAAAAAATTAAATAAAATATTTAGCAATAAATTATTGAAAAAAAAATATAAAAATCATAAAATATATTTTATTGCTATTTTTCGCATAAATATCCGCGCGTCCCATCTTGATTCTCAAATCATAAATTATTTTTATATATTTTATTTTTGATAAGTTTTTTCATGCATATATAAAAAATATTTTTTTACATACCAACTTTATCAAAAATTTTTTTATAATTCAATAATATATGATTCAATAATTTAAGATAAGTCACCAATCGGATAACTTTTTATTTTTCAGATATTTAAACAAGCGCAAAATAAAGTATAACTAAAATTATGATAATCATAATAAAATAAATACAAGTGAATATGCGCTAGAGTCCTGAATGAGCTGATTTTCTCGTTAGAAAATCAGATAAATTATTAAAAATACTTTTTAAATACTATTTTGAATTTAAAGAATTATATTTTTTTAAGTACTATTTTAAATTTAAAGAATTATATATTTTATTTTTAATCACTATATTAAATATAAAGAATTTATAATTTTATAATTTTATAATTTTATATTATATTCAATTTTTTTGGTACTGAATATCTCATATTTTTATATTTTTCATATATTTTTTTTAATTCTTTTATATATTTATTCCTATATTCTTCTATCATTTTATCTGTGATTTCTTCATTTTCTTTTAACTCAGGTGGTATTATTGGATTACCAATTATAGTTAAATATTCTGGTTTTTTTCTAAATATTTGTATCATTTTTTTTAATTCATCATATAAACCTTTCCATGTCGGTAAAACAAATGGATGTTTTAAAAAATATAAATTTGTTTCTATTAATTCTGATGTATAATTCTGATTATCTCCAAATGTAAATGTCGGTATTAATGATACTTTATTTTTTATACTCATTTCAAATATTCCCCTTCTCTGATTTAAATATATTATATCTTTATTTTCTTCAACATAAAACATCTCTGTTCTTCCACCTAACCATAATCCTATTGAATTATTTTTATTTAATTCATTTTGTATATTATTTTTACTACATGCCTTAAAATTTAAATAATCCAAAAAATGTGATATATATGGAAAATATACCAAAAATTCATGACATACATTTACTATATTCTTTTTTTTATTCATTATATTTTTAAATTCATCACTTACAATACTTAAAAAACTACCTAAAGGTACATAATGATGAGGATTCCATATATAAATATATTTTTCATCATTTTTTATTCTTGTTTCATCTTCAAAAATAACTTTACCTGAAAAATATTTAAATAATGATGTTAATAAATTTTTTATAAATTCACCCGTTTTTTCTATTAATAAAGGTGATTTTAATATTATTAATATTATTGTTAATAATATATATTTATTATAAGCTTTTCTAAAATAAATTAAATATAATATTATTAATAAACTTATTATAAATATTAAATTTAATGATATAAAAGCTAATAATCCTGAGAATAAATTTAATTCTAAAGAAGGTATTAATTTCTCATTTGAATGATAATCTGTTTTTAATAAAAAATTTTTAAAATCTATTTTTTCATCATAAATTATTTTATCTATATCTTCATTTTTATGCATTATATATAACGATTCATGATAATCTTTTAAATAATTTTTTAATAAACTATATGGTTGTGTTAAATTTTCTATTTTTAAATCATTTGTAAATGTTTTATCATATAATTCTATTTTACCTATATTATTAAATATAAATTCTTGTTTTTCTATCTTTATTTTACCTTCATATATCATCACAAATAATTCATATAAAGATTCCATATCATCTAAATATAAATAATCAAAATCATTATTATATTTTTTATTTAAATATACCTCTTTTATATAATTAAAATATAATTGTATATTTTCTTTTTTATTTATTATACCTCTTTTATTTTCACCCACATAATCATTTAAATAAAATATTCTATTTTTTATATTTTTTAATATATATTTTTTGATATAATTTTTATAAAAATCGTTTAATTTTGTATTTTGAACATAATAATTATTTGGTATACCACAAAATATAGTTATTTTTAATTTATTTAATATTTTTATATCTTTCATAAACTTTTTTTTATAATTTTTTATATCTAACTGATTATCTATATTTTCATTCAATACATAAAATATTGTTTTTATATTTAATTTTATATTTTCTATAACTTCTTTCTCTTTTAAATCTTCTTCATTTATTAATAATAAATTTTTATAACTATCAATATAATAATGATTTAAATCATATGACTCTATTTTATCTTTCCATAATTCACCTGTTTTTTTTAATAAATCATTTTCTAAAACTACATATATTTTTATATCTTTCTCTTTGTTTTCATATAAAAATCTACTTATAAAATAATAAGTTAATTGATTATTTGGTTTGTAAAATAATATATTTTTTATATGTACTGATAAACCAGTTGAGTTGTTGTCAGATAATTGTTTTTCCTGAGAAATCGTATTCATACATCAAAACATTATTTTTTATTTATATTTTTTTTATCTATTCTAAACTTTTTATTGTTTTTCATTTATTTTTTAATATTTTATTTTTATTTATTTAATTAAATAAATACTACTTAAAGAAAATTTTTTATAATGATAAATAAATAATAATATCCTAAAATGGATAAAAAAATTAAAAGATTATTAAAAAAATATATTAAAGAAAATGAATTTGTCGAATATGATGAATTTGAACAATTAGTTTTAGATTATATGAATATCGATTTTATTAAATTATCTTTATTTTATATGATTGTTAAAAATATTTACAAAAATATTGATAATGATAAAATTATTTTAGAAAAAGCCTCAAACATATATAAATTAGGAGGTATTAAATATTTACAATGTACTTTATATGTTTTATATGAACAATTAGCAAAAACAAAAAATTATAATATAAATACTTATCCTCGAAAACTTGAATTCTTATTTCAAGAAATAACACCTGAATGGCAAGCTTAATTTTATATCATCATTCTTATTTTTGGAACTAAGTATTAAACGTAAATATGTTTTTTTTATAAAAATTGATTTTATATATATAACAACTTTAAAATCATTTAAATTTATTATAAAAAGATTGCGATTATCTTAAAAATGGGAAATGTCTCTAGTAACAAACAAATTATTCCTTCAGAAGAAGAAGAAAGATTGATAAGTAAAGAATATAATAAAAAGTTAAAGAAAAATATCAATAAATTGATGCATATAATGACTAAAGATTATATATTAGAATATAAATTTAATTATATAAAAAATTATTATGATTCTTTTGAATTTAGTAATTACTACGAATCTTTAGTAATGTTTTTATCATTAAATCTTTTATTAAATAGTTTTATTATCAAAAATATAAATACTTCAAAATATAATAAATATATCGCAGAAATTAAATATCTAATAGATAGATTTATTAAGATTGATATTGATCCTTTAAGACTGGAAAAACAATCAAATATTGAATTTAGTATCGATAAATTTATGTTTTTTATTTATTATCATTGTATTCGAAGTTTTTTAGATAGTTTAAGAGGTCAAGTATTAATGATGAAAACATTTAATTTTGATTATGATTATGATATTTTAATACCTAAATTTAATGAAAATATGAACTTTTATTTTAAAGATTTATCTATTGATGAATCTTTTGTTGATAAAAAAATGTTTTTGAAACTACTTAAAATGGATACTACTTTGCGATTTAGAAATTATTTTTACTCTGTATATAATAATTTAGAATCTAGTTTAGGTTCATAAAGCTAATAATAATTTTTATTTATAATTTTTATTTTTTTTATACTTTTATACTATCATAATATGATAATATATAAAAATATATACAAAAAAATATTAAAGTATATTTAATATATTCTAATATTTTACATATTTTTAACCAAATATTTTTTGTATTTTCATTTTCTATTAAATATATATTTTTATTTATTATTTTTTCTAATAAATGTAAATGCAAATATAATAATAAACAACAAAAAGATAATACAATATTTTGATAGTCTTTATGAATTTTTATCATTTTTACGTTTATTTTTAATATTATTGTACAAATGTTTTTATTTATAATTTCTACTTTCATTTTTTTGATTTTTTTTATTTACGTATTATTTATATAAAAAAAAAGATTATAATTATTATGGAAACATTAAACTATTATTTTTTTTATAAATTCAAAAAACAAAATTATTATTCTTTTTTATTTAAATAATTAAACATTAAAAATGCTAAATCTTTTTTAATATTATCTTGTAATTCAACTCTCAAAGAAGATAAATAATCATCATATTCTTTATATTCTTCATTATATGTATTTAAATCTTTTTTTATTTTATGAAATTGATTATACTCTTCTAAATTTTTAACTAAATCCAAGTTATAATCATATTCTATAACTTTTGTTCTGATATAATCTTGATATTGAAGCATTAAATTTGTATTAATTCTAATTTTCTCAATAACAATATTTAATAAATTTTGAAAATTTTTTATTTCATCATAAATATCAATAATATCAACAATTAAATTTGCACGTAAAATATCATTTTTAGATAAACAATCTAAATATAATATTTTAAGTGATTCTGTTGTAAAATGTTGAATAATAGATTCAATGTTACTACTCATTTCTTATTTTTTTTATAATATTTTATAAAATTATAATTTAATGATTTTTTTTTTCAATTTTTATAAATTTTTTAACGTAAATAAAAAAAAATGATTATTTTACTATTTTACTATTTAAAATCACCAATTAAATAAAAAAAAATAATAATAAAACAAAATGGAAAATATTAGTATCGTAAATTCAAACAATTATTTAACAGAAGAATTTTGCAAAGATTTGTTTTTAAAAATAACAAATGGTGAAGAATCTATTAAATTAATTAAGTTAAAAAAAAAACAAATTAATGAGATATCTAATTATTTTGAAAATAATTATGATTTTACACCTCTTACTTTATCTTTTAGACATTCTTATTATTTTTCTAATATTGAATTTATATTATATCTATTAAGTAATTCTTTTTATTTTAATATTTTTTATAGAAATATATATGGTAATGGATTATTTGAATTTTTACCCTTTTTTATTAAAAATCTGAAAATTTTTAATAAATTTAATCAAAATAATCAAATAAATATAAAACAATTATATAATAAAGACTTACAATCTTTATTTAATTTATATAAAAATAAAATAGAAGAATTTTCATATATAAATAAATTTGGTAACACTTTTTTAATGAATGTTTTATTAACAAATGATAGTGATTATATAAATTTTATACTTGATAATATAAATAATATATACAATAATTTATTATTTAATAATCAAAAATTAGATTTTCTAAATATTTTAAATATTAATCATAACGATTTATCAATAATAGATATCATTTCAAATATTAAATTTAATAAAATTAATAATTTTGAAAAAAATAATATTTGGAAAAATATTGCAAAAATTATTAAAAAAATATATCTTGAAAACAAAACAAAAAAAGAAAAAATAATAAATAGTGATTTTTTTACAAGAATTAATATTAATAATCAAATGCCTATTTTAAATTTATGCAAAAATACAAATATCAAGTATTTTGTATCAGAAAAATATTGTAATTTGAATGAAATTAATTTTAATAAATGTTTTTTCAAAAATATTGATTTTATTGATAATTTTAATAATAATTGTTTTATATATACTATTAAAAATAAATTACCTATAGATGTTATATTATATATAAAAAAAGGTACTTCGAATTTTTCATTAGTAAATAATAAAAATGAATCTATTTTTTATTTATTATGTAAATTTAAATATTTTAGATTAGCACGAGATATATTAGAAAATAATAACTGCTTTGAATCAATTGATATTTACCCTCAAAATAAACCAAATATTTTATATTTTATTTTAAAAAATAATTTAATTAATTTAAAAAATAATTCTAAAGATTTAATTTTTAATTATTTTAAAAATAATACAATCAGTATGATAATTAATTATGGAAATAATAAAATTTTTTTTGAAAATTTAAATCTTTCTTTCAACACTTTATCAAAGAATGATTTTAATTTTTATTTATATAAATTAAGTAAAAAAAAAAATAAAACTAAATACAATTTTATTATGAGACATATATTTATTATTAAATATAAATCTTTTTTTATTGAAAATAATATTTTAACAAATGAACTATTTTCTATTTTATTAAATTATTTATTTGATAATATTATTTAATTCTTAAAATTATTTTATTTTATAAATTTAGAAACCAACCTTATTATGAGTTTATCAAAAAATAAATTAAAAATAAAAATAAAAGGTGCTGGAACAACTCCACAACAATTTAGAACTACTAGTGCATATGTATCTCCTAAATCTGAATCTGAATCATCTTTATCTTCTGTTAATTCTCAAACAACTCCATATTCGTTATCATCACCACTTTCTTTTATTAATGTAAACAGTCCTACAAAAAACACATTAAATGGAAAAAAAAAAATAAATTTTAATAGTGTTTTTTCTACTCAAATACCAAATCTTTTGTCATCATTTCGTGAGCAAAATGATAATAGGTTTCCAGGAATTGATATCAATTCCGGGAAAACGTATTCATCTAATAATTCAGTTTTAATAAATAATAATCAAAATAATTTATTTAATTATTTATATAAAAATATTAATAATTTATTTGATTCAAATAAATCAGAGTTATTTCTTAAAAATGTTAGTTTATTATTAAATAGAACAGTTGATTTATATAATATTAAACTTAATAAATACAATAATATTAGATTAATTAATTTATTTACTGAAGAATTTATTTTTGTAAAAAAAAATAATAGAAAAATTTTTATTGAACCTTTGATTTTTAGTCTTATGGAAATGCACATATTTAATAATTTTAATGATATTTTTAATGAAGAAATCAATAATGTCAAAAATAATTTTTCTAATAATCGCGACTTTTATAAAAATTTTATAAATAAAAATTTAATCGATTTAAATAATCAAAATAATTCTAATTTAAATAATAATAATCAAATTAATGACCTTCAAAATTTTATAATCACTATGTATTATGATGGTTTTGAAATAGTTGATAATCCTTTTTTTATTAGTAACCAAGAAATTTTTGATATTTTGAAAAAATATTTTTTGAAAAATAAATTAAAATATGGTGGAGAAAATGAAGAAAATAAAGGAAATGAAGTAAATGAAGAAGAAAATGAAGAAAATGAAGAAAATGAAGAAAATGAAGAAAATGAAGAAAATGAAGAAAATGAAGAAAATGAAGAAAATGAAGAAAATGAAGAA
>JACCED011100528.1_pt1 | contig 25033 bp, 24 predicted proteins | sample 7455021 | NCBI WGS metagenome assembly JACCED01 (sample SAMN15323456, study PRJNA562643) | freshwater metagenome | isolation source: river surface water | place: USA:Blue River Watershed | collected 2017-08-19
CGGTGCCGCCAATCATATAGGCGCCGATATTGGCATCACTTTCAATGCGAAGCGCCAGGAAGTTACCTTCCGCATCAAGGGCCAATTCGGCATGGGCGCCATGGTCGCGGGCCTGATGGTCACTCAGGAAAACTTCACTCCGCGTGGCAATCCATTTGATGGGCCTGCCCAGCCTGCGTGCCGCCCATGGGATCAGGGCGTGTTCCGGATAGAAAAAATTCTTGGCGCCAAAACCGCCGCCCACATCGGGGGCGATGAAACGAACATCTTCTGGTGAAACATTCAGGGCCGCCGCGGTGAGATCCCGATTGGCGTGCAGGTTCTGGCTGGATAGATGAAGAATATAACGCCCATCCGCCGCATTCCACTGCCCCAGCACTCCGCGCGGTTCCATGGGGTTCGTGATCGTACGCTGATGCGTAACAGCGGCCGAAACCCGATGCGCTGCCTTGGCGAAGGCGGCCGCCACTTCATCATGATGCCCCCATCGCCAATCCAGGCAGGTATTGCGCGCCACATTGGCGGCGATGATGGGCGCTTGTTCCTGGCGTGCTGCCGATGCGGTCAGTACCGCTGGCAGAGGCTTATAGGTGACCCAGATTTTCTCTGCCGCATCCTCGGCAAGATGACGATGATCGGCAATGACAAGTGCCACCGCTTCACCGGCGTAACGCACCTTGCCATCGGCCAGCAAAGGCTGCGCCAGGAAAGTCAACGCCTCATTCGTTTGGGCATTGACCTTGGCCGCGGGCTGCATGGCCTGCAGGCCATCCTGCTTCACGTCTTGGCTCGTGAGTACCGCATGAACGCCGGGCAGCTTCAGCGCATCCCCGATATCAATCTCAATGATCTCCGCATGGGCATGCGGGGATCTCAGGATATAGGCGTGCAGCAGACCTCCGATCTGAAGGTCATCCAGATAACGACCTTGCCCGGTGACGAAGCGGAGATCTTCTCTGCGTCTTGGCGTCGCGCCAATGCCTGCCTCTGGGCTCATGTTTGGCCTCCATCACCGCGCGAAGATGCGCAAGACGCGGAAAGCCTAACTGAAGCCTGAATGATGGGCGAGGGGGATTGGGGGCGGCCCATTTCAATCAGCGCGATGGGCCGCCCAAAAGTGAAATAGCGAAACGCTAAGGGCTTATTTGCCCCGTGTGGGCGGCACTTCTGAAATGCGCAGCACGGCGCGCTGGGCTGGGCCACGGTCAGCCGTGCCGACCCAAATGTTGTAATTGCCACTGGCGGGGCGTTGAATGACGATTCCTGGATTCAAGCCAGAGAAATCATCATTGCAGATCCAGCGGCCGGACGGGTCATTGATGATGAGCGTTGTATCGGCTTGGGAAACAACGGAAATGAACAGAGGGAGATTGCCCGCCTGGTAGTTCAAATCAACATCGGGGCGGCTGAAATCGATCCAGCCGGTGCAATCGCGGCCCAGCCCTTCCACCTGACGGTCACCGCCCGCCTCTACCTGGGTTTCATGCGGATCAGGTGAAAAATCACTCCGCAAATTCACCGTTGCGTAACGCGGCCGCGCCGAGACATCCGGCGTGGCCTGCCGTGCCGGCGCCTTCTGCTGTGCCAGGACCGGCGCAGCCACAAGGCAGAGGCCAGCCAATGCTAAGATCCGAAAAGACACCATGGCTTAGTCCTTCAATAGAGGCGCGAATACTTGCCTCACGACTATTGGCATCTCACTAAAAAATCAATGGAAAACGATATTTGGAAAATTTACCAAATCGGAAATATTCCTTAACGTGCAGGCCATCGGACGATAAACGGTCATCATCAGCGCCTGAGGGCCTGCTTCATTATCATTCCGGCGAAAATTCCAGAATAAGCCCGCCGGAAGCGTCCATGCGGGCGTGCCAGCGCTCACCAATCACGGTCGTGGCATCAAGCTGGGTCACGATAGCGGGGCCGCGCAGGGTGAAGCCGGCATGCATTTTCGTTCTGTCCAAAATCGGCACTGAAACGGGCGTTTCGCCCACCAGCATGGTCTGCCGACCAATTTCAGCCTGAGCTGTCGTCACGGCATTTGGTGGCATGGGGGCAGGCGCGGGCAGGGCGCCAATGGCTTCCAGCCTTAACGTGACGATTTCTATCGCCACATTGGGCAGGTCAAAACCATAAAGCGCCTTATGGGCTTGGGCGAAATCCTGGCCGAGCTGCGTGATGGCGCCTTCCTCATGCCAATTTACCGCAAGTTCATGGCCTTGTTCTTCATAACGCATCAGCGCAATCCGCCGCATGCGTCGATCCGCAGGTGCGACGGCTTCCTGGGTGAACCAGGCATCGGCTTTTTCTTCCAGACAACGAAATGCCGCCTGGATCCGGTGCTGATCAGCATCAAGCAGCGGTTCGGCAATGCTCATGGTGAATTCGGATTTGAGATCCGCTGCCAGCAAGCCTTGCGCGCATAATACCCCAGGCGCTGGCGGCACAAGAATGCGCTTCATGCCGAGTAATTCCGCCAGGGCGCAGCCATGCAAGGGGCCGGCGCCACCAAAGGGCACCAGGGTGAAATCGCGCGGATCATGGCCGCGTTCCACGGAAACGACGCGGATCGCGCCCACCATGTTATTATCGGCGATTTCAAGAATGCCGCGCGCCGCTTTTTCACGGCTCAGCCCTGTCGCCTGCGCAATCTGGTCAATCGCGGCGCGGGCTGCTTCCGCATCCAGCACCATGCGCCCATCCAGCAAGCTTTGTGGTAGATGTCCCAGCACAAGATGCGCATCGGTCACTGTGGCTTCCGTGCCGCCACGCCCATAGCACGCAGGCCCTGGTTCAGCGCCGGCGCTGGCTGGGCCAACAGTCAGCACACCATCTGGCTGACGCCGCGCCAGGGAACCACCGCCCGCGCCGATCGTCACCATATCCACCATGGGCAGGGCCAAAGGCCAGGGGCCGACACGGCCGCTTTGCGTCAACCCAATTTCGCCCTTGGCAATAAGGCAAATATCCGCGCTGGTACCGCCGATATCGACCGTGATGATGTTTTCAATATTGGCCGCAGCGGCAACCATATTGGCGCCAACCACCCCCGCCGCAGGCCCTGATAGCGCGGTTTGCGCCGGCGCGCGCCGAATGGCCGCGGAACCGGCAACACCACCATTGGATTTCATCAGCAGCAAAGGTGCATTGATGGAAGCCTGCTTCAGGCGTTCCTCCAATTTGGCGATATAGGTCGAAACAGCCGGCATGACAGCCACATTCAAGACTGTCGCCATGCTGCGTTCATATTCACGCACAACCGGGAAGACATCGACAGAAGCACTCAGCGCCAAGCCTGGCGCTTCTTCCCGCAAAATTTCAAGCGCGCGCCTTTCATGGGCCGGATTGGCGAAGGAATGCAGGAAACAGACAGCAATGGCGTGCATGCCGGAAGCCAAGGCGGCTTTCGCGGCATCGCGCACCATCGCCTCATTCAAGGGGACAAGTTCCTGCCCTTCGGCCGAAATGCGACCTTCCGCTTCAAAGACGCGTGTCGGGGATACGGGGCGTTTTGGCTTTACCCAGGCCCATAAATTGTCACGGCGTGGCAGATCCGCGCGGCCTATTTCCAGCACATGGCGAAAGCCGGCATTGGTCAAAAGCGCTGTTGGCGCAGTGCGCCCTTCCAGAATCAAATTCGTCGCCACCGTCGTGCCGTGCAATACACGCTCGATCTCGGTCGGTGATCTCTGCGCGCGGGCAAGGGCCAAGGTAACACCCGTGATGAAGGCTTCCGAAGGATCGCGTGGGGTGGACGGGGTTTTGGCGGTCCAGGCTTCGCCAGTGACGACATCCTGCAGGGTCACATCGGTGAAAGTGCCCCCGATATCCACGGCGACAATCAGGCGATTAGGCGACTGCATCACGATACTCCCGCCGATGGAAAAGTGCTTTGGGCTGAACCTTGTGCCGCAAGGCGGCAGTCGCTGCCTGATCGATCGTGCCTGCCTTGATCACCACACCATAATCACGCTGGGCTGCGGTAAGAGAAATAAAGCCCGCCTGCCAATCTTCAAATACTTGTTCGATGGGCCGATCAAAGGGATGGCCCCAGCCGCCACCACCGCCGGTTTCTATGCGGAATACATCGCCTCTTTTCAGCATGGTGCCATCAGAAAGCGGTGGCAGCGCCTTTTCCCGATCCGTGCCGGGATTCACAATGGCGCGCCCCGATCCGCCATTCAGCCCCCCGGCAACGCCCCAGGGCGGATGGGCTACGCTATCAATGCGCACGGCCAGCATGGCTTCGTCTGCCATCACTTCGAATTCACGAATAACCCCAGCACCGCCACGGAATTGCCCCGCACCCCCGGAATCCGTATTGATGCCGTATTGACGCAAGCGCACCGGGTAAGAGAGTTCCATGAACTCAACAGGGTAATTTTCCTGTGCGACGAAATAGACCGCATCCGTGCCATCGGCGAAGGGGCGTGCGCCATAGCCCACGCCGATACCATCACTCAGCAGGAAGGCCTTGCCATCATTTGAACCGCGCAGCGCAATGACAACATAAGCCGAATGCGCCGCGGGCGCGTTACCGCCACGGGCCACCGCGACCAAACCATGCAGCGCAGCCAGCAGGCGCATCATGGTGATGCCGCGCAGGCCCAAAGGGGCAGGGGAACGAGGCGCCAGCAATGATCCCTGCCGCAACAAGACCTGATCGATGGCGCGTGGTGCCCCGGCATTCAAGACCTGCCCTGGTTGCGTCTGCAGCACATAAAGGCCAAGGGCCATGCCCGGCACATCCGGATGCATCAGCAGGTTAACCGGCCCTGGCGCCTGATTATCGGTTTTCGTGGCATCGAAAATGAATTTGTCATCCGCCGTGCGGGTCAAGGAAAGGCGCAAGGTAAAGGGGCCATTGCCATGCCCATCGCTATCGATGCAATCAGCAAAGCTTGTGGTGCCGACAGGGAAAATGTCCTTCAACTGTTCTCGCACGGCTGTTTCGGTGCGTGTCAGCAATTGCTGAAAGGCATCGGCCAGAATCTCTGCGCCAAAGCGTTGCGCCATTTCCGCCAGCCGCTTTTCGCCCAAGCGCACTGCCGCCATCAAGGCGCGGGTGTCACCCTGGGATTGCGTCGGAAAACGGCTATTGCGCCAGAAACTGCGCAGCAGGTCTTCATTCGTCTGGCCATCGCGCATCAGCCGCACGGGCGGAATGATGATGCCTTCCTGAAAATGGTCCGTGGCATCTGGGCTCAAGGATCCTGGACGAAGCCCACCAATATCGGAAAAATGCGCCCATCCCATGACAAAGCCGATGCGCTTGCCCGCATGAAAGGCCGGCGCCAGAAATACTTGGTCATTGGAATGTGAAACAGCACCGCCGCTGCCATAACAATCATTATACCAATAAAGATCGCCTTCCCGCATGGTTTCAATCGGAAACTGCGCGGCAACCGGGGCCACGATATCGCCGAAAATGGGCAAATCGCTGCCCACTGTCATGGCGCCATTGGCATCGAACAAGGCCGTGTAGAAATCCTTCTTTTCGCGAATGAAGGCCGACATGGCGGTGCGTTCCAGCAGCGCTTCCATTTCTGCCTGCGCCGCACGGGCGGCACCGCGAATGACTTCCAGTGTGACCAGATCACAGATCTGCATCGGGTGTTTCCTCAGGCCTCATCGAGCGTTTGGCCAAGTTCACGCCATAGGTGGCAGGCAACCTGCCGCTGCGGCGCAATGGTTTCCAGTGGCGGCATTTCCTGGGTGCAACGCGGCGCGGCAACTGGGCAGCGCGGCGAAAAGCGACAGCCGGCAGGTATATTGCGCAGGCTTGGCGGATCCCCCCGCAGCGTCGCGCCAGTTTGCGTGCCATCCAACCGTGGCGCCGCCGCAAGCAAGGCGCGTGTATAGGGGTGCGATGGCCGCAGGAAGATATCCGCCGCGCTGCCCTGTTCCACAATCTTGCCAAGATACATCACCGCAATGCGGTCACAGACACGGCGCACCACCGAAAGATCATGGGAGATGAAGATATAAGTCAGCCCATATTGCGCGCGCAGGTCGCGCAATAACCGCAGCACCGCAGCCTGCACCGAAAGATCAAGCCCGGCTGTGGGTTCATCCAGAATGACCACGCTCGGCCGAAGCAGCAGAATACGCGCCAGGCCAACGCGGCGTTGCTGCCCGCCTGAAAGCTCATGCGGGTAACGTTCCGCCATGGCGGGGTCGAGCCCAACAGCTTTCAGTATTTCCGTGATGCGCGCCGTCTGTTCGGCTTTAGTCGTGATACCCTGGATGGATAAGCCTTCGGCCAAGGTCGCGCCGATGCGCCACCAGGGATCCAGCGCGGCGCCGGGATCCTGATGGACATATTGCACTGAATTGCGCAGACGCCGCGCCTGGCGGGGTGCTTGGCCTGAGACGATTTGCCCATTCAGGCGGATCTCTCCGGCGGATTCCTGCTGCAGGCCAAGCAGGCTGCGTGCCAAGGTGGTTTTGCCGCAGCCACTTTCACCGACAATACCGAATACCTCTCCGGCTTGGACCGAGATATCAACGCCATCAACAGCGTGAACGCCCGCTTGCCGGCGCCATAAGCCGCGTTTGCTGCCAAGTTCAACGCGCAGCGCGCTTGTGCCAAGGATTTCAGACATGATCATCTTCGGGCAAGGCTTCGCCATACCAGGGGCAGGCCACCATATTCCCTGTATCTGACTGGATGAAGGAAGGGGGCGCTGCCGAACAAGCAGCACGCGCAATCGGACAACGCGGATGGAAGCGGCATCCATCGGGCTGCGCCGTGGCTGGGGGCACGGTGCCGGGAATACCAATCAGCGTTTCGGCGCGGTCAGGATGGCAGGCCAGCAACATGCGCGTATAGGGATGGCGCGGCGCTGCAAGTAATGAGGCGGTGGGCCCAGCTTCGGCCATGCGGCCGGCATAAAGCACCAAAACCTCATCGCAGATGCTGGAAAGCACGCCGAAATCATGTGTCACGAACAACAGCGATAAGCCCCGTTCTGCGACCAGTCCGCGCATCAGATTAAGAATTTCGCGCTGCGTTGTCACATCCAGTGCTGTGGTGGGTTCATCGGCCACCAGCAGGCTCGGATCACAGGCAAGGGCCGCGGCAATCAGCAGGCGCTGCCTTTGGCCACCAGAAAACTGATGGGGATATTTCAATAAGGCGGCTTCCGGATCGGGCAATTGAACCGCGCGGAATAGATCCAGCAGTTTGGCGCGATGATCCCGGCGGGAGCCTGGCGCGTGCCGGCGCATGATTTCCAGGATCTGATCGCCCGCGCGGAATACTGGGTTCAGGGACAAATAGGGATCCTGAGGCACAAAGCCGATCCGCCCGCGTGCATGTGCCCATTGATCCGCGATGATGTCGCGGCCTTGAAACTGGATCCGCCCCTGCGGGATCGATGCGTTTTTGGGTAAAATGCCTAGAATGGCGCGGAGCAAGGTGGATTTGCCGCAGCCACTTTCCCCCACCACCCCAAGCGTGCGGCCTGGCGGGATGGCAAAGCTGACATCATCCAGAATGCGCGCTGTGCCGCCATTGGCGCGGATGTGTACCGATAAATTCTGCAGCGAGAGTACCGGCGCGTTCATCGCTTGCTCCGGCGGATCTTGGGGTCCGCAGCGTCGCGCAATCCATCGCCCAATAAATTGAAGCCCAGGACCAGGATAAGAATCGCCAAGCCTGGAAAGGTCGGGAACCACCAGGCTTCCGGCAGATGCTGGCGCGCTTCAGAAACCGCCAGCCCCCAATCCGGTGAAGGCGGTGCGGCGCCCACCCCAAGAAAACCGAGAATGGCAGCAGTCAGGATGGTGAAGCCCATGCCGATCGTGGCACGCACCAATATGGCTGGCGCCGCATTGGGCAGAACATGCAGGAACAGAATGCGCGCCGGTGAGGCGCCGATCCCTGCCAAGGCATCGACAAAAAGCGAGCCTCTCAAGCGGCGGGTTTCAGCAAAGACGGTGCGCGCGAAAAAGGGCCAATAGGTCAGCGCCAGGGCCACCATGGCCGCGCCGATACCCGGTGCCAGCAACTGCCCCAAGGCCAAGGCCAGGATCAATTGCGGTACGGCCAAAAATACATCGGTAACGCGCATCAGGCTTTCAGAAAGCCAGCCTTCGCGCCAGCCTGCAGCCAAGCCAATCGGCACTCCGATCATCATCGCTGCCGTAATGACAGAAACAGCGACCACAAGCGCATTGCGCGTGCCCAGAATAACGCGGGAGAAAATATCGCGCCCAAGATTATCGGTGCCGAAGGGGAATTCGGCCGAAGGTGGGCGCAAGCGCTGCAATAAATGGCTTTCAAACGCGTCATTCGGATATGGCGCCAGCCAGGGCGCAAAAATCGCGATGAAGAGTGTTGCCAAGACAATCAGCAGGCCAAGCGCGGCCACCGGATCACGAAGCAGGGTACGCAAGGCCATCATGCGACATCTTCCGCCACACGCGGGTCAAACAATGCCTGTGCCACATCGACCAGCACATTCACCACCGCATAGACCACACCCACCACCAGGGTCACGGCGAGCAATGCCTTATAGTCAGCCGAGATGATTGCCTGCACTGCATAGGTACCAAGGCCCGGCCAATCAAAAATCGCTTCCACCGCAACAGCGCCCGATATCAAGGCACCAAACAGCAAACCGATCTGGGTGACGACCAGCGTCACCGCATTGCGCAGCACATAAATGGCGGCCAGGCGAAAGCGCCCATAGCCCGCCGCCTGGGCATAAAGCACGAAGTCCTTTTGCAGCGTTTCAAGCACGCCAGAACGCGTGAAGCGCGCAATCGTCGCAAGCCCCGGCAGGCTGAGTGTGACGGCGGGCAGGACCAGATGCGTCAGACCATTCAGGAAAAGATCACCGCGCCCGGCAAGAAGGCTATCAATCAGCACAAAGCCGGTGACGCGTGGCGGCAAACCCAAGGCAACATCAATACGCCCGCGCAAGGGCAGCACATCAAGTTCCATCGAAAACAGCAATTGTAGCATGATGGCCAGCCAGAAGGACGCCAAGGCTAGCCCGCCCACGGAAAGCAACCGCACCAGATGGTCGATCGGACCATTATGATTGAGCGCGGCCAGCAGGCCGAGCGGCACGCCAAAACCCACCGCCAAAAGCAGCGCCGCGATGGTGAGTTCAAGCGTGGCCGGCAGGCGTTGTAGGATTTCTTCGGTTACTGGACGGCCGGAAAAGATGCTTTTGCCGAAATCACCAGTCAGGACTTGCCGCAGGTGAATGACCGCCTGTTCCAGAATCGGGCGATCAAGCCCGTATTGGGCGCGAATTTCTGCAATCATCGCCGGGGTGGCGGCGTCACCCGCAAGTGTCGCCGCCGGATCGCCCGGAATGACGCGCGATAAGACAAAGGTCAGTAGAATGAGGCCAAAGAGCGCCGGCAGCGCCAGAAGGAGCCGCCGGATGGCATAACGCGCCATACGCCCGGCCTAATTCGTCAAGGACATCAGGCGCAATTCGCCGCCGGAACCCACCGGCGAAAAGCTATAGCCTTGGACGCGCCGTGCCAGACCACGCAGATTCAGCGTGTTATAGACCCAGATATCTGGGCTATCGGCCACAACCTGACGGGTCGCTTGTTGATACAGGCGTTCACGTTCAGCCCGATCAAGGCTGCTGCGGGCACGGCGCAAAAGGTCATCCACCTGATCATTCTTGTACCAGGAACTGGCCTTCCAGGTGCCGTGGAATTGGCTGTCATACATTTGGCCGATCCAGTTTTCCGGATCGACAAAATAGGTCGAAACCCAATGCACCCACATATCCGGCGTGGTCTGCGCCTGGGTTGTGGCTGCGGTAATGCCGGCCCAGGTATTCGTCACAATGCGCAGATTGATGCCGATCTTGCGCAGATCTGCCTGGAACATCTGTGCCGCCTGAACGGTTTGTTCCAATTCCGTCTGCACATGGATTTCGATTTCACGCCCAATCGGGGCGCCCGCGGCCCGGGCGCGATCGCAATGCTGCTTGGCCTGGTCCAGATTGAAATTATAGCCTTGCAGATCGGAAGGATTACCCCAGAGGTTATTCGGGTTGGGGCCGCCATTACGCACCACCAGCCCCTTCAGGATCACTTCGTTGAAGCCTTGATAATTGAAGGCATGCGCGAAGCAAAGCCGCGCATCACGGTTATCAAACGGGGCCTTCATGTTGTTCATGCGCAGGATGAAAACGCGCATGCTTTCATCGCGTGCCACACGCGTCCGCGCATTGCGCTCCACACGCTCAACCTGGTCTGTCGGCAGGTAGGAATCGGTGGCGTCAATTTCACCGCGCAGCAAGGCCAGCACACGTGTGGAAGTTTCAAGCACCGGGCGGGCCCTTACCGTATCAATTGGGCGTTCCACATGGGACCAGCCCATGAAGTGCCCAGGAAACCGCGCCAGATCCATGGAAACACGTGCCTGATAGGTGGCGGGATCAATCTTATAGGCACCGGAACCGGCCGTATTGGCGGCCAGCCACGCGGCCCCCCAATCATTATTCACGACATTCGCGCCAAGGACGCGCGGATTGACAATGGCCACCAAGGGAATGGCGGAAAGGAAGGGGGCATAGGGGCGGGAAAGCACAAAGCGAATGCTGCGCGGCCCGGATGCGGTGACATTTTCAGGCTTCAGCACTGGCGAAAACGCGGCGGCGGGCGCGCGGTTCATGCCCAGAAGCCGCCGGAAGGAATACACCACATCCTCCGCGGTCATATCGCTACCATCCTGGAATTTGATGCCAGCACGCAGCGTGAATTCCCAGGTCAGGCCATCGGCGCTGGTGGTATGGCTTTCGGCCAGCCACGGCACGAGGCGCGGCGGATTGCCCTGATAACGATAAAGCCCATCATAGGCATTCAGCAGCACGAATTGGCTGGGGACATCGAAAATCGCATGCGGGTCCAAAGTGGCCGGCAGCGTGTCCCCCCACACCAATGGTCGTTGCTGCGCCTGCACTGTCGGCGCGACGAAAACCGATGCGATGGCGATAACGGCACCTGACATAAGACGCAGGGCTTTTGCGCGAAGACGCATGGAATTTCTCCCTTCGTGAAGCCTAGAGAAGACTATCAGACGATGCCACGCTGCCAGAGGCAAGGGTTTCATGCGCCTGGGCACGGATTCTGTTGCGCTTCTTGCCCTTTTGCGTGGCAGAACTTGCCTTGGGCCGAAGCAATCATGTCAGAAGAGCCGATTTTTCGGCATCTCCAGCCCCAGATGCCCACGGAGTGTCGTGGCCGTATACTGCTTGCGGAATAACCCACGGCGCTGCAATTCCGGCACTACCTCATCAACAAAGCCGTCAAAGGCGCCCGGGAACCAGGCGGGCAGGATATTGAAGCCATCCGCCGCGCCGCCTTCGAACCAGGCTTGCAGCGTATCGGCAATATCATCCTTGGTGCCCGCAATCACCCAATGGCCGCGTGCTGCCCCGGTCAAATTATGCAAATCGCGCCAGGTCATGCCTTCGCGCCGTGCCTTGGAAAGCATGGCCCGCGCAAACCCATGAGAGGTATTGGGCAAAGGCAGATCCGGCACCTTGTCATGCAAGGCGAAGCCAGAAACATCAATGCCAAGCCGGGCAGATAATAGGCTGGCGGCATTGGTGTGCGTTACGAAGGATTGCAACTTATCAAGTGTTGCCCAGGCTTCTTCACGGGTGCGGCCCAATATGGGCATGACGCCCGGCAGAATGGCGATTTCATCGGGGTGGCGACCAAAGCGCGGCATGCGGTCTTTCAGCGCGGCGTAATCGCGCTTGGCTTCCTCAAAATCCTGCACCACGGAAAACACGACATCAGCGGTGCGGGCCGCGAGATCCAGGCCCGCTTCTGAAGCACCAGCTTGAAGAACAATCGGCCGTCCCTGGGGGCAGCGGCTGATATTCAAAGGCCCACGAACATTGAAAAACTCACCTTGATAGTTCAGCGGCTTCATTTTCGCCGGATCGATATATTGCCCTGTCGCCCGGTCAGCGATGATCGCGCCATCATCCCAGCAATCCCAAAGCCCCATCACAACATCAACAAATTCTTCCGCCACCTGATAGCGCTTGGCGTGTTCGGGCAAATCCCGCCCGAAATTCGGTGCCGCACGTGGATTGGAACTGGTCACCGCATTCCAGGCGGCGCGCCCACTGCTCAAATGATCAAGAGAGGCGAAAAGCCGTGCGACATTGAAGGGTTCATTGAAGCTGGTGGAAGCGGTGGCGCCAAGGCCAAGATGTGTTGTTGTGGCCGCCAAGGCGCTCAGCATCGTCAGCGGTTCGAAACGCGCCGTGAAGGAAGGATGGTCATTCGGTCCGGCGGAAAGCGAGTCACCCAGAAAAAACAAGTCAAAGCAGCCGCGTTCCGCAATGCGGGCGATATGCTGAATGACCGGAAGGCTTTCGAAACTGTCGTAAGCGCCTTCCATGCGCCAGCCGGCGATATGGTTCCCCGTACCCAGAACGAAGACCCCAAGATGCATTTCGCGTTTTGGCATAGTGTTATCGCCGCGTTTCCAATGAGTTGTCGGGTAAGTATTGGCCATCAATCAGGGCATCGCAAGCTTTTCCGCTGCCTGATGCTCGCCAATGCGGCCCGCCGCCATTCAAGCGCGGCTTACTTGGCCTTAGCTGCCGAATAATCCGCGCAGCAGGCCGAACATGCCCGTGGCAAAAAGAATACTCAGGGCAATTTGGCGATACAGGTTTTCACTCCCCATGCCATGAAAGGCGCGCCCACCAATCCAGGCGCCCAACAGCATAATGGGGAATAGGATCGCTGCCCTGATCAAAGCAGAGACACCCGCAACACCGGAAGCCATGACAATGACAATGAGAAGAAATTGCGTGAGAAAATAATAGGTGACGATATTCGCCCGGTTCACGCGCGGTGGATCATTGCCGGACAAAAGATAGAGCAATACGGGCGGCCCGCCGACACTGGTGGTGGCCATCATGGCGCCTGAAATGGCACCAACCGTGATGGTGGCTATGGGCGAACGCGGGCCGGAATAGCGCCAGCCCGTCCACATCAGCACCACGAAGGCGACAATCACGGCCGAAACCGCGGTAATAATCGCCGTCTTGTCGATGCTGGCCAGTAGCCAAACACCAAGCGGCATGGCGGCGCAGGCTGCGATGCTCATGGGCGTGAGGAGTTGCCAATCCGCATCGCGCCGCACTTGCGGAAAAAGCTGCAAGGACACAACCATTTCAATGGTGACAATGGTCATCACCATATCCGCCGAACCAAAAAGGATGGCAAAGATCGGCGCCATCAACATCGCGGAACCAAAGCCGGCAAAACCGCGCATCAACCCAGCCACAAAAGTAACGGCAACCGCTGCCCAGAAGCTGATGCCATGGAACACGTCAATCAGCAGATTGAATGTGACGGCGATCAGATCAGCGACCATGGCGCAGGCTTTCCCTGTTCGCCTTCATGAAAGCCGCGCGGCCGCTTGTTGTACCATCGCTTCACGTTCCGCCTGGCGTCGCGCGGATGCCGTTCTGGCCTTGCTGACAATCGCCTCTCCCGCGCCTTCGGGGGAACCGGCATCATAGGGGGGCTTTGGATCATATTCGATGGCGAGTTGAATGGATTTCGCGACATCAGCGCCGAAGGCTTCCGCTGCCACGGTCAGCGCAAAATCGATCCCGGCAGTGACACCACCACCCGTGATGATATTGCCATCCTGCACCACACGATCCGCCTGTGGGATCGCGCCGAAATGGGCCAGCATCTCACGGCTCATCCAATGCGTGGCGGCACGCTTGCCCCGCAGTAATCCAGCAGCGCCTAGCACCAGCGCCCCGGTGCAGACACTGGTGATGTAGCGTGCGGCGGCCGCCTGTTGGCGCAGGAAGGCCAAGGTTTCGGCATCATTCAGCAAGGTGTTCATGCCCGCACCACCGGGCACGCAAATCAGGTCCAGCTGCGGGCATTCCGCCATGACGGTATCAGGCAGAATGCGCATGCCACCATTGGCCCTGACAGGTTCAAGGCTTTTGGCAATCAAACGCACTTCGGCATCTGGGAACTTCGTGAACACCTCATAAGGGCCGGTCAGGTCCAATTGCGTGATATCGGGAAACAGCAATAACCCAATGCGAAAGGCCATGATGTCATGCTCCTGCAGCCGACGTGATAATTCAGCCTATCGGCATCCCCGGCATTTGGCGAGACAGCGCATGGGCGGAACGAAAAAAGGGCTACAGCCCCCAAAGCGCATTGCTATCCGCGGGCGCTTCCTCTCGCCGTTCGGTCATGCCGTAATCGCGTAGTATCGCCGCGACGCGCAGCCGATAACCGGCGAAAATCCCCTCGCGTCCCGCTGTCTGGGATGCGCGATGGCCCGCATGGCAGCGCCATTGCGTGATGGCACCTTCATTTTCCCAAAAGGATAGGCTCAGCAGCTTTTCTGGATTGGTGAGGCTGCGGAAGCGTTCCACGGAAACGAAACCCGGCATGCGCTGCAATTCCTCACGCAGCACTGCGGCATGCGCCAAGTAATCATCCATCCGCCCTTCGGCGGGTTCGACTTCAAAAATGATCGCGATCATCCCGGGAGGCTAGCCGAAAGCCCGGCCATCCCCCAAGGGTTTCTGGTAAAAATATCAAGTTCAGTGGCCCTTGAAGGGCCATGCGTCAGGGCGGTTGCTTCGCCCAGTCGAAGCCTGAGACAGAACGCTGATAGGCGTAGCTGAACAGCTTGCGCATATAGGCCTGTTCAAAGGGTTCGCTGTAAACGCCATCAAATTGTGAACTGATATAGGCCAGGTTGAAATCCACGCCATCCTGACGCGTGGTGGTGTGGATCCGCACCAAGTCATTATACCCGGCCGAGGCAATCATGGTGGAAATGGCGCGCCCGGCGATGTTCAGGGCGCGACGATCGACCGAGGCCCAATTGGGGTCCAAGCGCGCATTGCGGATAATATAAGCCCGGGGCGCGATCGGGTGCGGGGTATTGGTATTCTGTCGACGGCGCAGATTGGTCAAAATGCGCGGATAGAGGAAAACCTGTGTGAACGCGCCACCATCCACATGCATTTCCTGGAATTCATTATCGCCATTCTTCGCATCAATCATCACAGGCGGGAAAGCGCCCGGGATTGCTGCAGAAGCAAGCAGGATTTTCCTGATCAGCTCCAGCGCCTTGGGGTGACCGCTGGCTGCGATGGCACCGATATTCCAGGTCACCGGCAATTGCGCATCGATATTCGCCGTGCCCACCAACAGCAAGCGCCCTTCCTTGTAGCCCTGGGCGATCTCTTCCAGCATTTCATGCGTAACATAACGCGAAATGGTGCGAAACAGCGGCGCATTATCGGAAATCGCGTCATCCATGATGGCCGCCGTCAGGAAACGCGGGCGGAGGACATCAGCCGGGGTGATATCGGTGTAAACCGCCTTCAGCGCATGATCCCAGCGCGGTCCCAGAAAGGCGAAGGGGGCGGTCAAGGCGCCGGTGGAAACCCCGGTCACCAATTCAAATTGGGGCCGCGTGCCTTGATCGCTCCAGCCGCATAGAACGCCCGCACCAAAGGCGCCATCTTCACCGCCGCCCGAAATCGCCAGCATGGCGCGCTCGGCATCCCGGCGTCGCGGGCCATTGCGGGCGATGACGGCACGCCGCGCGGCCGCCGCTTCAAATTCCGCAACCAGGGCACCGATATCTTTCGGGATCAGAAACCGTTCATTCGGAATGCCAAGAACAGACACATCGCCGGTCAATTGCCGCGGCACAGCGGGGCCACGGCTTGGGGTGGAACAGCCTGACAGGGCAGGGGCCGCCAGCAATGCGGCGCCAAGGCCCATCATTCCCCGCCGGCCAAGATCAGGCCGACCATCATGGTCACGTTTCATCGGCAACCCATACTCCATCTTTTCGCGCCTTGTGGCGCGACACCCCAAGCAGTCCTGCTGGGGATTTTACTTAGGTTAAGATGCCAAGGCCGATTGATCCAGGGATTTATAGTGAACAATCGAAGTATTCGCCCATTTCAATATTGCCGATGTGCCAGGCAACGCTGGCCCCATGCAGCTTCGGCGCGCCCGGCCATGATGCTTAAGGCCACGGGGCGCCGATTTGGGTGTTCACGCGCCGGGCCGCCTTGGCGGCCCTGCAGCATGGGTCAGTCACCGATCAGGGCAGGTCGAAGCGCACCGCAATGGCGGCGGAAGCAATCACCGCCCGGTCGTGGCCGCCTTCTTCCGGCACATCCAGCCCGCCCTTCACGGCTTTGGCCGTGACCACGCCATAGGGCAGGGATTTCCGCACCGCTTCCAGATCCACCTTGGTTGGCTGCTGCACGCCGATGGTGACTTCCACCTGCATGGTCTTGATGTCCAGCCCCAGGGTGCGAATGAAGGCGAGTGAGGAATGGTGCAAAGCATCCTGCACGGCGCGTAGCGCCGCCTTGGTGTAATCACCACCATGCAGATCGTTGCCGGTGCCCATTTCCAGAATGATACGTTTCAAAGCCATGATGCCCGCCCCTTAGATATCGAGCCGCACAATGGCGCAGCAATTGGCGATAACGGTAGTATTGGTGCCCTCATCATTGGGGATTTCCAGGCCACCTTCCACCACGGTCACGGTGCCGGTGCCATGGGGCAGAATGGCCAAGACTTGGTCCTTATCGACCTGCTCAGGCTTCGGCACGCCGATCAGCACTTCAACCTGCATGGCGTCCACATGCTGGCCAACGGTCTCCCCAATGGAAAGTGAATTATGCCAAAGCGCATCGCGTAGCGCGCGCACAGCGGCCTTGGTGTAATCCGTGCCGCGAATATCGGTACCCATACCGATTTCCAGCACCATGCGTTTCAGCGCCATAAAAATATCCCTATGCAACGGCCGGTTCGCGCCAGCCTGTGATCAATCAGACGGGGCCTATGGTCCCGTTCAGGCAAAAATCTCACCCAGGCGACGGATGGAATTCAGCACTTTTTCCTGCTCCAGGCCGGGCCATTGCACGCGCATGACAAAATGGTTCACGCCCAGGGTTTCGCGCCAGCGCGCTATTTCCTCCTTCACCGAAACCTTGTCCCCGATGATGAAGCGATCACGCGCCATTTCCTCAAAACTCATGTTCTTGGTGGGGCTTTCCATGCCCCATACCGCGTAGGAACCGTATTTATATTCCAAGGCGGCGCGGCATTCTTCCATGGCGGTGGCATGGCTGGACCCGACATAGCATTCCCGCGCAATGGGGAATTCCGTCACTTCCTTGCCCAATTCCGCCAAGGTTTCCCGATAGACCTTCACCAAGGGAATGGTCGCGCCCAGCGTGGTTGCATTGGCAATCAACCAGGCGTCACCAATCCGCGCCGCCCGCCGCACCGCCGCTTCCACCAACCCCGCCACCCATACGGGCGGCCCGCCGGGGCGATAGGGTTTCAGGCTGATCCCGTGATCGGTCACGGAATAGAATTTGCCGTGAAAGGTTGTTTTCTCGCCGGTCCAAAGCTGGCGCATCAGCGCGATGCTTTCGCTGAAGCGCGCCGCGCGTTCCTTGATCGGCACGCCAAAGGCTTCGAATTCGCCTTCACGATAGCCAAGCCCAACGCCCAGCACGTAATTGCCTTCACTCAGCACATCGAGTGTCGCGGATTCCTCAGCGATATGCACGGGATTGAGCAGGGGCAATAACAGGATATTGCCGCCAATCGTCATGCCCTTCGCTTCCGGCAGCAGATAGGCCATCAGCGGTGTGATCTGCAGCATCTGCAATGGCGATGTCAGGTAATGATGCGGGAACAGCACAGAGGAAAAGCCGACCTGACGCGCCAGCCGCACCTGTTCCACCAATTCCGGGATCCGCGCCGCGACGTTATCGCCCTCGGGAAATTGCGTGTTGATGAACATGCCGAGTTTCATGACATTCCCCCAAGCGTCCGATCCGCACGCAGCTTGAACCCGAAGCGCCGCGCTTTGGCGCCAGAACGGGAAGGCTATAAGGCGCTGTCGGTGGCGGCAAGGCTATGGGGCTGCGCGGTGGCGCCAGCTCAGCCACGCCTGCGGCGGCGATAATCTTCCGGACGTTCGAAAGAACCGATCCAGATGCCAAGCTTGCCATGGCGCGCCGCCTGTTCTTCAGCCTCATAAGCGCGGCTGTAGCGGGTATAGGCCAGCGCCCATCCCTGCCGCGTCATTTCCGCCGCAAGATCCTGCCCTGCCTGATTGATGCAGCGCGCCAAGGCGCGCCCATACCGATCATGGCTGGCGGTTTCGCAGGAAATACCACCAACCATCAGCCCGGCCAGAAAATCCCGCGCCTGCTGGCCGCAAAGCCACATCGCGCCATCCTGATCCTGGCAGGTTTGGCTGATTTCCGGCGCATCAATGCCCATGAGCCGAATGCGGCGATCGGCCCATTGCAGGGTATCGCCATCCACCGCGTAGCTGCCCGTGACCTGGGCTGCGGTGGCATGTTTCGTGGTCGGGGCAGATGCCGGCGCCTGGCAGCCCAACAAGAACAACGCGACAATCGGCATGAGAAAATGAGCAAATTTCCAGCGCCACATTGAATTAAACATTAAAGATCTCCGACCACTGAAATTCCATTTATCATCAGAGAATTAAAGGCAGTTTAAGGGGGTATTATTGCCAGAATGTATCCGGATATTGTCAAAAAGACGCAAAGGGTCGTGAATTAAGGCAAATGTAATATTGGTTTTACTCTGTATGGGGCGCCGCATATGGCAGTATAAGACCGCAAAAGTCAGGAGTAGTTTGCATGCTGAAGCCCCGTATCCTCGCCCTGGGCGCCCTCATGGCGCTATTGGCGGGCCCTTGCCTGGCGCAATCGCGCAATGGCGGGACTGCGTTGGCAGCGGCCCAGCTGCGCGTGACCAATACGCTGGAGGCGGTGAAGCAGCAGGACTTGAAAGCCGAGGATTACGCCCTGATTGGCACCGGTGCCCTGTTGGGGGCGGTGGCCTTGCCGGTGGTTTATCCCGTGGCCGCCTTGGTGGTGGGGGCTTCCGGGGCCGCGGTTGGGACAGTGGCGGTGGCCGCGCTTGATGTCGCGGCGGCAACCGGGGCCGCCGTCGCGGCAATTGGCCATGCAGCTGGGCAGGTGGTGACCTTTGGTGGATCCACGGTTTCGGCCACCGCCAATGCCGCGCATACGGTTATCGCGGGTAGCGGCGTCATGGGCCAAGCGGTGCTGGGCGCGGCAGCCGGGGGCGCGGCTGCCTGGTGGTATGGCGAACAGCGGCAGGACTAAACCCGCGCTGCATGGCCACGCTGAATCGTATCACCACCCGCTATGATGCGGCAGAAGATCGCATCGGTCTGACAGGGGAAGTGACATCGGGCGAAACCCTGGTGATTTGGCTGACGCGCCCTTTGCTCAATCAATTGGTGACGCATTTGGTGCAATGGGTGGAAAAGCAACAGCCCGATATGTTGCGGGCGGATATGCTGCTGAGTTTCGCGCAAGAAGCCGCGCAAAATGCCCAAATAGTTCAGCCGCCGGTGGTGGCGCAGCAGCAAAGCCGGCACTGGATGGCGCGCGATATCAATATTTCCCCCCAGCCAGGCCAGATTTGCCTGACCTTTCGGGGCGGCGCTGATGAACAAGCCGTGCTTTTTCTGGCCGCCACGCCCTTGCGCCAATGGCTGGGCATTCTGCATCGCGGCTATCGATCCGCGGGCTGGCCGTTACAGGCGTGGCCCACATGGATTTTGGAAGCCGCCGCACCGCCAAACCCCGTGGCGGTGGTGCTGAATTGATGCCTCAGGCGGCGTGGGGTTCAAGGCCGGCGCTGCCCATTTGGGTAATGTCCCAATAATTCGGACGTTGGCGCCAAGGGGGCGCCACCAACGGCATCGCCTTCTCTATGCGGCATAAAAAAAGCGGCGGGGTTTTCCCCGCCGCCTTCTTTTGCCGAAAGATCCGAAGATCAGAAGGCGATGCGTACGCCAGCAACTACAACCGTGATGTCGCGGGTGTTGCTGCCATTGACCGAGTAAATGTTCGTACCGGTCGCGACTGGGTTGGCTACCTTGTTGGCCACGGCGCCGGTCGGCATGTTCTCGTCGGAAATCTGGTTGTAATTCGCGAAGAGAGTCATGCCCGGCGCCAACACATAGGCCGCACCAACGCCAAAGTAGGTCTGGGTACGGTCTTCAAGCTTCACGCTTGCGTTGTTGGTGCCGTTGTCCTGGGTGCCCTTGCCGTGCATCACGCCGATGGACAGCGGGCCGGTGGTGTACACACCGCTGACCAGCCAATGGCTGCTGCCATCCAGGCCCTTCGCCAGGGCGGCGCCGGCCGGTGCCGTACCATTGTAGTTACCCCAGGTGTATTCGCCGCCAACCGTGAAGCCCATCGCGGAAAGCGCGAGGCCAGCCGAATAGGCGTTGACATTCTGCGCCTTGACCGCCACCGGCACGCCGGTCGCGCCCTGACGCGGCGCATCGGCCCATTGACCAACCAACGCGGCGGACACGCCAACCGGACCCATGGTGCCGCGATAACGCAGCGCCGCAGCGATTTCGTTGGTCAGGCCGGTGAAGTCGCGCTGATAGACAGTGTTGTTAGTCGGCTGGGTGGCCGCTTCGCCTTCGTAACGGTTCGGCGAGTAGGAGAAGCCGACATCGAAGCCCGAGATTTGCGGGGACAGGTAGATGATCTTGGTGGAGTCATTACCGTCGTTCACGCCGGACATGATGTATGGCGTGCCGCTGGAGATGAATTCATCCCACGCGTCGTCCGAAGCCATCCACAGCACGGAAGGACGGCGCACCTGCATCAAGGACGCGGCGCTGTCTTCCTGACCGAAGCGGAGTTCGCCCCAGCCACCCTTCACGAAACCATAGAGTTCATCATAATCGACGCCCGTGCCGGTGCCGGTGGTCGTCGTCATGGTGTCCATCTGCAGTTCGAACACCGCACCATAGCGCATGCCGTTGGCAGCCGTGCCATCGACATAAACGTTCAGTTCGGCTTCGGTACGGAAGTCAGAACGCTGACGGCCCTGCGCGGAATTGGCGGGGGCCGTGATGTTACGGAACGCGCCCTTGTCCACGGTGTCAGAGACATTGCCGTAGCTGAAGTCAAAGAAGCCACCGAGGCGAACCATCAGGCCGCTGGTGGAGACGTTCGGCGCACCACCAGGCCCCTGGCCATACAGGCTCGGCACTTGGGTCACAGGCGCCGGAGCGGGCGCGGCCACAGGCGCGGGTGCAGGTGCCGGCGCGGCAGCAGCCGGGCGGGCGGCCGGACGACGGGCTTGCTGAGCGAAGGCTTCCGGCGCAACCAGCGCCAGACCGACAACAGCAGTCGTCCCCAGAAGAATTTTACGCATTCAAGTCCTCCTCATTGCCGGAAAAACCCGGCGGTGTTCCTCGGCCCCTGCCCCCGGCAGGAAGGAAACCCCATAACCCAATACGGGCACGAGATTTTCCAGACCTTCCCCGACTATGAACATTTCACCGCGCGGCCTGCAACCTCTCAGACGGCGCTGGCGCGACTTGGCTACATCACTGTGGCATCTGCGCCACAGCCTTTGGCAGCAAGCCGTCGATCGCCGCCACCCCAGCCGCCCTGCGCGGCACGGCGCGCAGCTTAGCCGCATTCACCCCGCCCAAAGCCATGCAGGGCAGGGCCAAGGCGCGGGCCAAGGCGGCCCAGCGCAGCGCCCCCAAAGCCGGGGCGCCCGGGTGGCTCGCCGTGGGAAAAAGCGGGGAGAGAAACACAACATCCACGCCAAGCCGCCTGGCCCGCGCCGCCCCTGCTGCCCCGCCATGCGCGGCCAGTGATAATATAGAGTGTCGCCGGCGCCCGCGCCTGGCCCGCAAAAAGGGCAATAGCCCTGTCGTTGCCCGCCGATCCGGCACATGCAGCCCCGCCGCCGAGGCCAGGGCCGCCCGCCCATCCCCCGCCACCAATAAGGTCAGCCCTTTCTGGCGTGCGAGTCGCGCCACGGCCGGCAGCAGCCCCGCAGGCAGGTCGCGCGCCACGACCCCGGCCCCTTTGGGCAGCCGGCGCATGGCCGCGCGTGGATCCGGCAGGCGGGCTTGGTCGCTCAATAGCCACAGCCGGGGCCATGCCCGCTTGCCGGGGGCGCGAAAGCGTCTGAGCGCCAAGGTCAAACGATTTTCCATAGACCCCACCCTGGCATTGCGCCGGATTCCCTGCCATCTGAATTTGCCATGACCGAAAACGCCGCCATCGCCGAAAACCTTAGCCGCATCCGCGCCCGCATTGCGGAAGCCTGCGCCCGCGCCCATCGCCCGGCCGATGCCGTGCAATTGGTGGCGGTTTCCAAAACCCATCCGGCTGAGGCCGTTGTGGCGGCCCTTGCGGCTGGCCAAAAGGTTTTTGGTGAAAACCGCGTCCAGGAAGCCGCCGAGAAATTCCCCGCCCTCCGGCCCAGCCAGCCGGATCTTCGTCTGCATATCATTGGCGGGCTGCAAACCAATAAGGCGCGCGATGCGGTCAGGATCGCGGATGTGATCGAAAGCCTGGATCGACCCAAATTGGCCCAAGCCCTGGCCGAGGCGATGGCCCGAGAGGGGCGCCGGCCCGATATCCTCATTCAAGTGAATACCGGCGATGAACCGCAGAAATCCGGCTGCCCGCGGGCCGAGGCAGATGCCTTCATCCGCGCCGCGCGGGATGATTTTGGCCTGCCGGTGACGGGCTTGATGTGCATCCCGCCCGTGGAGGGGGATCCGCGCCCGCATTTCGCCTATCTCGCCAATCTCGCCGCCAAGCATGGCCTTGCCATTCTTTCCATGGGCATGAGCGGGGATTTCGAAGCCGCCATTGCGGAAGGCGCCACCCATGTGCGGGTGGGCAGCGCGATCTTCGGCCAGCGCGGCTGAACCCCATCACGGCTTCGCGGCTTGACGCGCCGGGCACGGCGCGGGATCACGCATCCCCCAGCAACTTCCCGGTTCATGAAACAATGACGCGCGTCTTTTCCGGCATTCAGCCTTCCGGTGTTCCAACCCTTGGCAATTACCTCGGCGCCATTCGCAACTGGGTGCCGATGCAGGATGCGGCGGAAAGCATTTTCTGCATCGTCGATTTGCATGCCATCACGGTCTGGCAGGATCCGAAGGAACTCACGCGCCAAACCCGCGAAATGGCCGCCGCACTGATCGCCTGCGGGCTGGATCCCAAGCGCTGCACCTTGTTTGTCCAATCCCATGTCCGCGCCCATGCCGAATTGGGCTGGATCTTCAATTGCGTCGCGCGCATCGGCTGGCTCAATCGCATGACGCAGTTCAAGGATAAGGCCGGCAAGGATCGCGAAGCGGCCTCCGCGGGGCTTTATGTTTATCCCAATCTGATGGCGGCCGATATTCTCGCCTATCACGCCACCAAGGTGCCGGTGGGCGATGACCAGAAGCAGCATTTGGAATTGGCCAATGATATCGGGCAGAAATTCAACCATGATTATGGCGTGAGTTTCTTCCCCACCATTGAACCGCTGATCCAGGGTGTGGCCGCGCGCGTTATGTCGCTGCGCGATGGCACCAAGAAAATGTCGAAATCCGACCCATCCGATAAGTCACGCATCAATCTGACCGATGATCAGGACGCAATCGCACTCAAGATCCGTCGCGCCAAGACCGATGCGGAACCGATCCCGGATCACATGGGCGGGCTGGAAGGTCGGCCGGAAGCGCGCAACCTGGTGGGTATTCTGGCGGCCGTGACCAATACCATGCCGGAAAATGTGCTGCGTGAGCATGCGGGCCAGGGCTTTGGCGCCTTCAAGAATACGCTGACCGAGGCCTTGGTCGCGCATCTTTCGCCCATCGCGCAGGAAATGCGCCATCTGCTGACCGATCCCGGCGCGCTGGATGCCGCGCTCCATACCGGCGCTGAGCGTGCCAATGCGGTGGCGGAACCGATCATGCGCCAGACACGCGAAATCATCGGGTTATTGCCGGCGCGCTGAAGCCGGCACTGCCTTGCGGGGCGTCATGACGGGCCGTTAAGCTTTTTTCGGCATGACTGCGCCAAGAAAGGGGGCCGCCGGCATGATCGGGCTGGATTGGGGAACCACATCCCTGCGCGCCTATCGGCTGGATCAGGCCGGGGCCGTGCTGGAAAAGCGCGAGAGCAAATCGGGCATCCTGTCCGTGAAGCCCGGCGGCTTTCCTGATGAATTGTGCAAGATCGCCGGGGATTGGCTGGATGCCGGCGAAACCCTGGTGGTGATTGCCGGCATGGCCGGCAGCAAACAGGGCTGGGCGGAAGCCCCTTATCTGGCCTGCCCCGCCACGGTGACCGATATTGCCCGCGCAACGCTGCCTGTACCCTTTCCTGCCACGCGCGTGCGCCTGGTGCCCGGGCTGAAGGCGCAGGATACTGACGGCGTGCCGGAAGTGATGCGCGGTGAGGAAACCCAAATCCTGGGCATTCTGGATCACTTGCCGGAACAGGAGGTAACGCTCTGCCTGCCTGGCAGCCATTCCAAATGGGTGCGTGTTCAGGCTGGGCGAATCCTCGGTTTTTCCACGCATATGACCGGCGAAGTTTTCGCGGCCCTTTCCGCCCATACGATTTTGGCGCGGAGCCTTCATCGCGGTGCGCCACATCATGCCGGTGCCTTCGCACGCGGGCTGGCACGCGCCCGGCAGGGCGGTGGCTTGCTGCATCAGCTTTTCGGTCTGCGCAGCCTGTCCCTGTTTGATGCCATGCCGGAAATGGAAGCGGCATCCTATCTCTCTGGTCTTTTGATCGGGCATGAAGTGGCCGCCGCGCTGGAAGCGGGTGTCGCACCGCCCGTGCATCTGATTGGCGCCGCTGCCCTGACGCAGCGCTACAGCGCGGCACTGGCTGCCTTTGGTATTCCAAGTCAGGTGGAAGCCGAAGACGCGGCGGCGGCTGGGCTTTTTCGTATTGGCGCCGAAATCATGGCCAGTTGAGTCACAGCGCCGTGATGATGCGCTGCATTTCGGCTGCTGTTTTCGTCCAACGCATCCCCGCCAAAAGCCGCGCCCCTGCGGCGCCCATGGCCGCCGCCCGCGCCCGATCCGTGTAGAGGGTTTCAAGCGCCGCGATGATTTCCTCAACCGCGCTTTCGC
>JACCED012213641.1_pt1 | contig 25018 bp, 18 predicted proteins | sample 7455021 | NCBI WGS metagenome assembly JACCED01 (sample SAMN15323456, study PRJNA562643) | freshwater metagenome | isolation source: river surface water | place: USA:Blue River Watershed | collected 2017-08-19
GGTCGTAGTCAAGTTGAGTTTGAGATTGCACCTGAACAAACTGATGTTGAGAAAGAAAATAACATTGTTCACAAAGTCTATACCCAAAAGAAGTTTCAGCGTGTATTCTTTGATATCCCTATCTTAAGATATCCTCCCTGGTTCAGTATTCAGAATGCAGGGCAATATGGAATCGATGAAGTAGAACGTTGTTTGAAGTATATGGAAGACAACGTTCAAGGTGACGATTATTTGGAAACATTCGAGGGTTTTAAACCATATGAGATATTGAAAATCAAACGAGACCTTGCTATAATGAAAGAATCTCTACCCCAAGAGCAACTATTACTAAATAAAAAGAACTTCTACATGTTCATTACAGAATATGATAGACGCAGGCAGACGAATTTTATAGAAACTTTCCCCGAGCTAAAAAGCTACTGGAGAGAATGCATCAAAGCACATACTAAACACTAAGGAAAATAAATGGCAGGCAAGAAACACGAAGAATCATTCGCACAATATAAATCACGACTTATCGATCCGATCAGTGACAGTTATTGTGCGGCTAAATGGCTCAATGCAACGATTTGGTTAGGTAATGGACAAACAACTAGCTGTCACCACCCATTGGGTCATCAAATTGACGCTAATGAACTAATCACTAATCCATCAGCAATTCACAATACTCCTCACAAGAAGTATATGCGTAAGTTGATGCAAGAAGGTAAGCGTCCACAAGAATGTGAATACTGCTGGAAGATCGAAGATATCGGACGTGATAATATCAGTGACCGTGTTTACAAAACTGCTGTGTTTGAAGAAGCAGATATTCTACATACTGCTAAAGCTGATTGGCAAGAGAATACAATGTTGAAAACATTGGAAATCAGTTTTGACCGCACTTGTAACTTTGCTTGCTCGTATTGCAACCCAAGTTTCAGTACAACATGGGTTAAAGATATTCACAAGTTCGGTCCTTATCGTAATATCGACGGTGATGCACGTAGTCACTTTATCAATGAAGCTGACCATGCTAAGCCATTACCAGATGATATCAATCCATACAGTCAAGCTTTCTGGCGTTGGTGGGAAGAGGGACTTGCTGACAACTTAGAAGAAATTCGCATTACCGGTGGCGAACCACTTATGGCGCCCGGTGTTTGGAAGTTGTTTGAATGGTTCCGCAACAACCAAGGACGTGCTACTAATCGTGCAGATGGTAAAGTGTTGCGTTATGCTATCAATAGTAACTTAGTTCCAAAAGATGAAATCATGGACAAGTTAATTGAGTATAGTCACTTTGTCCCGTACATGGAAGTATACACTAGTTGTGAAGCTTTTGGTGCTCACGCTGAATATATTCGTGATGGCTTTGATTGGAACAAATGGATTCATAATCTAGGTAGATTGCATACTGAGGGCAATATTAAAAAGACACACATGATGATGACCATCAACAGTTTGTGTTTGTCTAGTATTGTTCAATTCATGGATCAGATGATGGAATTCAAAAAGATTCACAATACAGTTTATCCTACAATGAGTTTGAACATCTTGCGTTTCCCTAGCTTCCAAAGTTGCGCTATGTTGCCAACAGAGATTCGTCAGAAGTATAAAGACCAATTGCAAGTATGGTTAGATAATCAGATTGCTATGGACTTCCGTACTAGTGATGGCAAGCAAATGCTTATGAGTATTGAACGTGAGCAAACACAACGACTGATTGATTATCTTGACGTTATCAAGACTCCTCATAAGAACGTTAAAGACATTGAACAGAACCGTCGTGACTTTAAACAGTTCTATGCACAGTATGATGTCCGTCGTGGTAAGAACTTCAGAGCAACTTTCCCACCAGAGTTTGTTGCATTCTACGACAGTATTCAAACAGAGTTGCCAACAGCAGATGAAATTATTACTGGTAACTATCGTCAGGGTGTTGATTTGATTCCAGATCATCCACCAGAAGATCCAAGTAAGGATGTATTCGTTAACCCTGACTTACAATGACGAATAAAATAATTCCTATCTGGGAACATGCAAAGCCCCATAAAGACAGTAAGAACAAGGTGTTTTGCATGGCACCTTGGACTCACACGTATATAAGCCCACAGTCTGAACGTAGACTGTGCTGTGCCTCACGTGAAGAACATTCGTTCCAAAAACAATACATTGATAGTTCCAACGATAGTAAGTATGGCGCCGTTAAAGAATCTAAAACTGCACTAGATGACTACCAGCCGGTCAGTTTAAAAGAGCACTGGAATAGTGAATACATGAAAGACATTCGTGTAAAACTAATGCGAGGTGAAGAGATTCCGCAATGTGATGTGTGCAACAAAAATCTATTGATGGAAGGCTACAGTTATCGCGGCTGGTTTACCGGTTCATTATTCAAAGATAAGATACAAGAAGCATTTGATAAAACAGATGATACTGGTTACACTACAATGGAACCTATATCATTTGACTATCGTTTCAGTAATCTATGCAACTTCAAATGTCGCATGTGCGGTGAGCAACTAAGCTCAACGTGGGAAACTGAAAAGAAAGTTCATAATCTTTGGAATGAAAAGAATCAGCCCTTTATGGTTCCTGAAATCAAATCAGCAATGAAAACATTCCAAGAAGAAGTTGTGGAAGTTGAATTCCGTGATGCGGTAAGTCGTGGCATCGTAGAAGAAATGTATTGGGTCGGTGGTGAGCCATTGATGTATGACATTCACTGGTGGACATTAGAAGAAATGTTAAAGAACGGTAGTAACAAGAATTGCTATATGCGTTATAACAGTAACTTAAGCCGAGTACAGTTTGGTCAGAAAAACTTGTATGATTATCTTCCACTATACAAAGATTGGATGATGTGCGCTAGTATCGATGGTACGGGTGAGATTGTAGAATACATTCGTACAGGTATCAAGTGGGACAAGTGGCTTGAGAACTTTAAGAAAGGTCTTGAGTTACCTAATGGTAAAGACAAGATGATACTTGACTTGACATTAACTGCACCGGGTATGTTTTCTCTTAAAGAGTTGTTTGATTTGAGTATTGAACTAGATGTTAAGATTGAAACTAAGACAACATTCGGTTTTCACCCTGATATTATGTGGACACCATTAAGCTGGCCAAGACATATACTAGATGAAATGGTTGACGACATACTTGACTACATTCGTCCACGTGCTACTTGGAAACAAGAAACATTAATTGGTAACTTAGAAGCATTGAAGAACACACGCAAGACCCATGAAGAAGAATGGCCTGATACTTATAAGCAAGCCGCACTTAATGGTAAGAATTGGGTTAAGCGTTTAGAAAGTATTCGCGGAGATACTGATGTTACGATGCGTAGTATCTACAGTCGTAATCCAAAATTATTAGAATGGTGGGATAACATAGGATGAGTAATACACTATGCGTTTTACCCTGGATGCATTTAGCTACACACCCAAACGGAGGCGCAAGCCTCTGTTGCCGTAGTAACCATACAGATGCAGTTAGTTGGGCGAAAAAGAAAGACACTAACAGTCTTGTCATGTTAGACAACGACAAGGTAGAAGATATAATGAACAGCGAAAAGTTTGTCGAAGTACGACAAGCAATGCTTGACGGCAAACGACCCATTGAATGTGAAGGTTGCTGGAAAGATGAAGATGCTGGCATTAAAAGTAAACGCCAGTATGAGAATGAGCGTTGGGCACACATTGTTCCTAAACTTGAACAGAAAGCGAAACTCGATGACGTAAACTTGATATATGTAGAATTACGTTTGGGTAATGTGTGCAACAATGCCTGCTTGACTTGTAATAGTTATAGCAGTACTAAGTGGTATCCTGATGAAAAGAAGATTGCTAATGACTTGCCTTGGTTCAAACTTAGACCAATGGAGAACTTCAAGTGGTTTGAGAATGAAGATTTCTATTGGGACTTAGCTAACAAGAGTCAATCAGTAGAAGAAATCTATATCAATGGTGGCGAGCCTACAATGATTAAGGCTCACTTTGAATACTTGAAACACTTGATTACGTTAGGTACAGCACAGAATGTACATCTAGTTTATAGTTTGAACATGATGGATATCCCTGATAGACTAATTGAATTGTGGAAAGAATTTAAACAAGTAACAATCAATGCAAGTATCGATGACTTGGGTGTACGCAACTATTACATTCGTTATCCCACACAATGGGAAGAAACAATTGCAAGTATTGAAAAACTAACTAAGTTACCGAACTTGAATTGGCATGTAACACAGACTGTTAGTATTTTAAATATCTACCATCTAGCAGAGTTTGGTAATTGGTTAGAAACTACTTATAACAAAACACCACATCATAACTATGTTATGTACCCGGACTATCTAAGTATTGCGGCACTACCTGATTTCTACAAAGAAGAATTGCGTAGTCATTATGCAAATAGATTACACGAATGGCAACGCAAAGACTTGTTGAACAAACTACACGAACCGTACCAACCCGACTTGCTACAAAAGGCAAAAGAGTTTATAATAGCAGTTGATAAAGCACGTGGATTAGATTATAAAAACTATATACCAGAATTAAAAGATATACTATGATACCAATTATACCCGAAAAGATTAAAGACTCATTCTGTTCAGCTAAATGGCTGATGGCTACTATGCACTTTGGTATGGGGGAGAATCATAGTTGCTATCATCCGCCTATTCATCGTTGGAACTTAGAAGATGTTCAGCGTGACCCTAGTATGCTACACAATACTGCACACAAGATTGAACAACGTAGACAGATGATGAATGGCGAGAAGCCAAAAGAATGCTATTACTGCTTTGACATGGAAGCAATCAATCCTAATGTTAATAGTGATAGAAAGCGCTTCACTAACGAACACTATGCTATTGAACGTAGACAAGAATTGATTGATGCACCGTATGATAAACATGTCAATCCTAGTTACTTAGAGTTAAGCTTTAGTAATGTATGTAACTTTGGTTGCAGTTATTGCAGTCCTGGACAATCTAGTAAGTGGGAGAACGAAGTACGCAAGTATGGTAGTTACCCAGTAGAAGACCCTACTGTACATGCTGACAAGATGCATGATATGCTACCAGAAGATGATAATCCATATATTGATGCATTCTGGAAGTGGTTACCTGACGCATACAAAGACTTAAAGTACTTGCGTATTACTGGGGGCGAACCACTAGCTACACGTAACTTTATGAAGTTGCTAGACTTTGTAGCACAAAATCATAACCCTAACTTGACACTAGTTGTCAATACTAACCTATGTGTACCTGATAAGAACTTGAATATGTTCTTTGAGAAAGCAACCACACTATTGAACGCTAAGACTATCAAGGGCTTAGAAGTGTATACTAGCATGGATACATGGGGACCTCAGGCAGAGTACATACGTGATGGATTAGATATCGCACGTTGGGAAGCTACGGTACGTAAAGTAAGCACCACTTTCCGTGTACCTATTCGTGTAATGGTTACGTTCGGATTAATGAGTATCTTTAACTTCCAAACATTTGCTGAAAAAATCATTCAGATGCGTAACGAAGGTATTGATATTATGTTTAACTGTGCTAGACTAGTTGATCCTAAGCAGTTTGACCTAAGAATTCTTCCGGACTACTGTGATAAATATTTCACTAGAATGAATACGTTTTTAATTGATAATGGTCAGATTGCAAATGTTGAAAGAGAGACATGGCAAATGGTGTATGACTTCTGGAAAGCAAGACATGATACTATGACACCTGAAGACCGTGAGTGGCGCAGACAACAGTTTGCTAAGTTCATTAGTGAGTATGATAAGCGTAGAGATAAAAACTTTGAAGAAAACTTTCCGGAACTATCAGCATGGATTTAACACCAGTAGAGAAAGCAAAATCAAGCAAAACATTTTGTATCTACCCATGGATTCACCAGTATGTAGGTCCTGATGGCGAAGTGAAGCCCTGTTGTATATATGAACCCAATGGCACGGGCGTAGGGAATATGAAAACCAATACTTTAAAAGAAGTATGGAATAATGACAACACTAAACAAATGCGTTTAGATATGTTAAATGGCGTGGAAATTTCAGGTTGCTCTATGTGCAATAACCGAGTAGGTATAACAAGAGTTCACCGTGATGATACTAATGATATATGGTTTGAAAAAAATAAAGATATAGTAAATCAAACTCTAGATGATGGGACTTTGCCTAATCACAAACTTAAGTATATTGACGCTAGATTTAATAATTTGTGTAATTTAAAATGTAGAACTTGTTCTCCGTATTTTAGCACCAGCTGGCATGAAGATTATGAAAAACTGCGTAAACCTGATACAGTTGATGAATACCCTAAAACATTATTAATACCTGGTAACACTGACTCACAGTTACTAGATGAAATATGGCCGCACTTACCTGACGTAGAACGAATTTATTTTGCAGGTGGTGAACCACTGATGCAAATAGAACATTATAAAGTGTTGGAAGAACTTATACGCATAAAACACACTGGTACTAAAGAAAAGCCCTTAATACTTCAGTATAGCACCAATTTCACTTCATTAAAATTAGGTAAGCATAATGCAATTGATTATTGGAAAAAATTCTCTAGGGTATTATTGAATGCTAGTTTAGATGGTAGCTATGAACGTGCAGAATATTGGAGAAAAGGCACTGATTGGGAAAAGATTGTACAAAATAGAATAGACCTTAAAAAGGCTTGCCCGCATGTCACATTTAACATAGGATTTACACTATCATGGGTTAACGTATTTAACTTATTAGACTTGCACAAAGAATGGGTAGAAAAATATTATATTAACTTGAATTCTATATATGTCAATATTTTAGATACTCCGAGTATGTATTCCTTAAAATATATTCCTACTTGGAAAAAGAAAAAAATAGAAGAAGCAATTTTAAAACACATTGAGTGGTTAGACAGATATTCTGCTAGATACAACTTAGAAGATATTAAGAAAAAATTTATGTCTGCAATTGCATTTATGTACAGCACAGATAGTAGTGATGACCTCGATACCTTTCTTTCTAATAGATTTTTGATTACCACTGCAAGTTTAGATAATTTACGGAATGAGAATTTTTGGGAAGTATTTCCAGAACACAACGACATGAAAGAGTTCATATATGGATCTAACTCCTTATAAAAATTGTTTAGCATTAACTAATAGTATCTTCATAGCAAATGAAGAAAAGCCTTATAGACCTTGTTGTTGGTTTAGGGAACAGATTGATGCCACTGATATTAATGATTATAGACAACAAATATCTAAAATGGATATTGAAAAAACATGTGACTACTGCATAAAACAAGATCAGGGAGGGGATTACAGTTATCGACAAAATTTTAAGTATCAGGATGAGATATCAATAACTGCATCGTTTGATAACATCTGTAATTTAAGATGCATCACGTGTACTCCTTCTAATTCTAGTTTAATCATTCCTGATATGTATGCTGATTTAAACAATCCTGAAAATGTATCTGCTAGGAAGCTTTATGCTACTATTGGTAAGCAAGCACCAAAGAAAATTGCATTCTTAAAAGATATGTTGGCTACCATAGATTTCACAACTCATAGATTGAATTTTAGTGTCTTAGGTGGAGAGCCGTTAATCAATCCAGCAATATTTGAATTCTTAGATTGGTTGTCAGACCAACCATATGCACATAAAACAAGATTGTCAGTTACTACTAATGGCACTACGTATAACGAAAAATTGCTAAAATATTTGAAAAAATTTGATATTATAACAGTTCAACTTAGTATAGATGGTATTGAAAATGATTTTGAATATATAAGATCGGGTGCTAATTTTGAACAACTGATAAAAGTGTGTGATTCGTTTTATGAACTAACACAAAAATATGATAACTTTAAAATAGGTTGTCATTATACATTGTCATGGATGAACTGTTTAAAATTTGCTGATTTTTATAATTGGATGTATTCTAGGTATCCAAAACTAACTGATATATATGTTAGTAAGCTAGAGCAACCAGATCACTACTCTATAGAAATATTATCATTGGAACTCAGGACAAGAATATACAATGAAGTAATTAGCAAATTAAATCATAATGCATCTGAAGGTTTTAAAAACGGATTGTTTTTGTATAAAGAACATATGCTTTCTACTGCATTCGACACACTTGATTTAGAGAAATTTAAATATGGGGTAGGCATATTAAAGTATATATATGATACAAGACGAGGAACTGATAGTAGTAAAATTATAAATGATTTTACAGAATTCACTGGCATTAAAATATGATAGATAACAAAATTGAAGATTTACCGGAAACATTGTGTAGTGTTGCATGGTTACAAATACATACTGAACCTGATGGCAAAGTATTCCCGTGTTGTTATTATAGCCATGATAGTCAACATAGTTTAGGTAATTGGAATAAAGAAAAGATTGGTGATATATTCCATAGTAAAAAATGGAATGAACTTAGAAAAGAATTCTTAGATGGTAAAAAACCTACTGCCTGCACAAGATGCTGGAAAGAAGAAGATTCTGGCATTGTGAGTATGCGTCAGCGGTTCAACGAACGTTATGCTAATTTCCCAGACTACACAAATCAAAATGGGTACAACAAATATTATGACATAATATGTGATGGTAATAATGACGGGTCTGTTGGTGATATTAAGCTAGCAACAGTTGATTTGATATTCAATAACTTGTGTAATATGAAGTGCAGAACATGCGGTCCTGGATTAAGTACAGGATGGATACCTGATGAAATTAAACTAGGGCGTTCAAAGATTAATCCAGTGTCATTATTAACAAACGAGACAGTTACTCACATGAAGGATGACTTAGTTGCATTAGTCAATATGGTCGATCCTTATACTGAGATTCACTTTAGCGGTGGTGAACCCATGATGCAAGAGGATCATTATCTATTCTTGCAGTTATTGTTAGACATGGGTAAAACTAAAGTTAAACTACGTTATAATACAAACCTAACTACATTTACGTTAAAAGATTACAATGCATTTGAGATGTTAAAAAACTTTGATAATGTGTTCATGGTAGGTAGCTGTGACGCAATGGGCAGTGAGGGAGAATATATTCGTAAAGGTTTTAATTGGCAAGAAGCACTTGACTGGATTAAGACATGTAAAGAATATTTACCTAATGCAGATTATGGAATCAGCGCAGTATACAGTTTGTTTAACGCATCATCCGCAGTAGACTTTCATAGATACATGTGTGAAAGCGAATTGTTCAAACGTGGTGATGGTAAAAACTTTGGGTTCTACTTAAATACACTTCACGAACCATATTGGTTGCGTACAACTGTATTGCCACCTGACGTAAAACTACAAGTAACTGAAAAGATTAACAATCACATTCAATGGCTAACAGAAACACAAGAGCATGATTTCCATTATGATGTGTTTGTAGACCATTGGAAGAATGCTATCACATTAATGAACAGCAAAGATGATACTTCAATCATACCAAAGTTCTATGAAGAAACACATGTATTAGATGGTATTAGAAATGAAAAGTTTGAAGATGTGTTCCCTGAATTACATGAAAAGATGAAACCTTATGACAAATGATTTTAATCCAGTTGAGATGGCAAAGACTAGTAAGACATTTTGCATCTTTCCATGGATACAACAATACGTAGGACCTCCGGGAGATGTAAAGCCTTGCTGTGTATACGACAACCAATCTGAGATTGGCAGTCTTAAAGAGAATACATTAGCAGAGATTTGGAACAATGATAAGTCAAAGCAAATGCGTCTAAACTTCCTTAATGGAATTGAAGAACCTGGATGTAGTATATGTAACCGACGTGCAGAATTGGGACATGCTCATAAGAATGAATACAATAGAATGTTCTTTGACAATGATGAAGAAATTCAAAAAATCGTAGCAAGCACTAATACTGATGGTTCGTTAGATGAACACAAGCTTTATTACATTGATGTTAGGTATAACAATCTATGTAACTTAAGTTGCCGTAGCTGTGCCCCTCACTTTAGTACAAGTTGGGTAATGGATCATCGCAAGTTATATAACTTAGCGGAAAGACGAGATAAAGACGATGGGTATCAGTTCCCGGGTAAAACTGAAGGACAAGCATTAGAAGAAATAATACCTCATTTGGCTACTGCTAAGATGATTTACTTTGCAGGCGGTGAACCACTGATGCAAAAAGAACATTATGAGGTTCTTAACAAACTAATTGAATTTGGCAACACTGACTTAGAGATTCGATACAATACAAACTTCAGTAATTTTAAATTGAAGAAATACGACAACGTGTTAGAGTATTGGAAGAAGTTCAGTAATGTTCACGTGTACGCTAGCTTAGATGGTAGCCATGAAAAGGGTGAATATTGGCGTAATGGTATTGACTGGAAACAAGTCATAGAGAATCGTAAACAGATGATGGAAGAATGTCCACATGTACACTTTATGATTTCATATACACTAAGCTGGCCTAATGCGTTTAACTTAGTAGAGTTTCATAGAGAGTGGGCAGACCTAGGATATCTCAAGCCCGAGCATATGCTAGTCAATCCCTTAGATACCCCTCCGTATTATTGTTTAAAGAATATCCCAGACTGGAAAAAAGCAGAGATTGAAAAAGAATTGCAGAAGAACATTGACTGGTTAAAATCTTTAGACCCGACGTTCGGAATCATAAGTATGTATGAAACAGCAATTAAATTCATGTGGGATAAGAATGGGCAATACTATAATGGTATTGACGAGAGTTTGAAAGAATTCAGTAAAATCACTACAAAGTTAGACGAGATCCGTAGTCAAAGTTTCTTTGATGTATACCCTGAACATATTAACATAAAGAATTATTTGATTCATAATGAATTGAATGATGAATTTGATTACAGCAAATCCAAAAAATAATGGACGAAAAGAAACTATTTAAAATTAGAGATGAAACAAGTGACACGTTTTGTCTAGCAAAATTTCACGAAGCAAGTATCTGGGTTTACTCAGGTAAGATTGCTAGTTGCCATTACACTCCTTTCATTCAAGTAGGTAACACAGTAGATACATTCTACAACCCTGCTGAGAAGCGTGAACAACAAAAGCGTATGCTTGCAGGAGAACAACCACCTGCATGTGATAGTTGCTGGCGATATGAGAATCTAGGATTGCGTAGTGACAGAACTCGCAAGAGTCTAAGCTTTAAGGATCACTTATCAGCAGAAGATTATAAGAATCCTGAGTATGTATTCAAGCCCAAAGCATTAGAACTAGCATTTCAGAATACTTGCAACTTAGCATGTAGCTATTGTAGCCCACAGTTCAGCACAAGCTGGATGAATGATATAAGAGTGAATGGTGTATATCAGGGAATCATTACTGATGACCGCAGACACTATCAAAAAGATATCAATGAAATCAATGAGATGATTGACCCTCCCGACATGACATTGTTTTGGGAATGGTTTGAAAGTGTTGCTACTAGTTTAGAATCTATCCGTGTTTCAGGTGGAGAACCATTAATGCACGAAGAAGTATTTCGTGTATTTGAAATGATGACGGAGATGAACCCAAACATTGAATGCGTGATACACAGTAACCTCTGTCAGAAGCCGGTCATCATGGATAGATTCTTTGATAAGATAAGTGGTCTTACTAATCTACGCATGAATATTAGTAATGAGTCCGCAGGTGAAACAGCAGAGTTCGTTCGTGAGGGCATGGTATACACTGAGTGGTTAGAAAATATTGAACGACTAGCAAATAGCACAGTAAAAGAATTCAGTATCAGCACTACAGTAAGCGCAATAGCATTACAATCGCTTGACCAAATGTATTTGGATATTATTGCTATTCGCAATCGTTCTAAAGTAAAACCATATATATCAATCAACATGGTCGATAAGCCAGACTTTCAAGGCTTTGCTTGTTTAACACGTGAAGAACGTGATTTCTATATTAATAAGTATACAAAGTTTTACGAGTCAATCAAAGATGAATTGCTTCCAGTAGAACATGAACACTGTGCTAGATTGCTTAAGTTTTTAGATGAGGGCTTCATTAAAGAAACACAACCGCAACTACGCAAAGATAGTGATATATTCTTTGAGCAATATACACAGCGTAGAAATAAGCCAGACAATTTAGCAAAATATATAGGATTAAAATAATGGAAAAAATGTATGAGGTTGGACAAGTTCGCAGATTGCATATAGAACTATCTAGTAGATGCAATGCTAGTTGTCCGGCGTGTAGTAGAAACTATGCAGGTGGACCTGTTGCATCAGATTTAGAACTTACTGAATTGTCGATAGACGATATTAAGCGTATGGTTCCAGTAGAGATAGCAAAAAACTTGATAGGCATTAACTTCTGTGGCAACGTAGGTGACCCAGGCATGGCACCAGACTTGATCCCAATATTAGAATATTTCAGAGAACAATCACCGATGATAGTTCAGCAAATAAGAACCAATGGTGGTATGCGTAATGAAAAGTTTTGGACAGAACTAGGAAACTTCTTTGTAAAGCAACCTCCTGCAAGAGACAACCATTTGTTTAGTAAAGCAGGAGTTGTGTTCAGTGTTGATGGATTAGAGGATACTAATCATATATATAGACGAGGTGTAATCTGGGAAAAGTTAATCAGAAACATGAGAGCATATAGTGCAACGGGTGCGTTTGCGATATGGGAATGGTTGATATTTGAACATAATCAACATCAAATTGAAGAAGCTAAGGCTTTAGCAAAAGAATTAGGATTTGAATTTGTAGTTAAGAATCCCTTAGGCTTCGGTGAATATGAAGATTCAGTTCATGGATTACATGTCTATAATAAAGAAGGGGATTATGATTATACTATCTGGCCAGCTAATTATAGTGGTACTAAAACCCCTCCACTTTTTGGTAGTAAAGTTTCTTTCTTTGCGGCAAAGACAAAAACAATACCTATATTACCTGAATTCAGTAGAGAGTTAGAAAAGAATTCTGAAATAGTATGTAAGTCAATTGAACATTCTCAAACAAAAGAAATATACATATCAGCAAATGGATATATGCTTCCCTGTTGTTTCTTAGGAGGAGTGTTCGGACAATTTCATGGATCGTACTCACGTTATCAATTTAACAAAATGATTAATGATTATGGATTAGAAGTGTTTAATTTAAAGAATCAATCAATGCTTGATATTATTCAAGGTGATGCGTTCAGTAAGTTCTTCTTAGAAGGATGGAAAAAAGATACCATTGAAAATGGTAAGTTGTTATATTGTTTAGAAACATGTGGACATAAGTCTGCTATGGATAAATTATACAATACTAAAATTATAGAGGTAAACAAATGAGAATAGGTGTTTTTGGAGATAGTTTTGCAGACAGAAATCCATATAATCCAGAGAGTCCCTTTAAGGAAGATGAGTCCTGGATTGCAGACATGGAGTCTGCTGGTCATAAGATAACTACATATGGTAAAACAGGATCTTCTACTTGGTATTCTTTTCAACAATTTTTAGCTCACCACGAACAATTTGACCATATTGTATTTTGTTATTCTTCATTGCATAGAATACATCATTTACCTGAAGGTATGGAAGATTTAAGTTTCTTAACTACACCTGATGACTTGTATGCATTAAGAAGAAATAAAAATTTATCTAAACAACAAGAGTTAGAAATGGTTAGAATATTAACTGGTCATGTCCCTAATATATCAGTGCCGTTTGACGTTTGGATAAAACAAAAAATATTCAACGATGTAAACTTAATGTGTTATAGTAATAATATTAAGCTCGTAAATTTACTAACATTTGATGATAGAAAAGATAAAAGCACTACCATTTCGTTAGAAGGAAGACATGGTGATTGTTTATATAATTTGTTTGCTGTAAGTAAAAAAGAATTACCTGATATGCATAGTGTAGATAATAGATGGTGTCATTTATCTAAAGAAAACAATACAGTATTGTCCGGTGCTATTTTTAATTCATTAGTTAGCGAAGATAAAAACATCATTGACTTATACAAGCATACTGGATTCGTGTACAATAACGAAATTACTGCAAGATATATATGAATAAAATTGATAGAGTAATTGTGTTAGGTGATAGTTATACATTTGGTCATGGGTGTCTAGACAGAGTGTATTATTATGACGAAGACCTTAAGAAATTCGTAGGAGACAGAACTCCAATGGAGCAATGCATTCCTAGTGAATACTGTTGGGCGGCACTATTACAAAAAGAATTCCCTAATCTAACAGTGCATAATTTATCACAACCTGGTCATTGTAACCAGGGAATGTTTAGAGACTTGTTAGATTTTTATGTCAAATATGATTATAATTTAAATGATTTAATTATATTCAACGGTACCTTCTCTGATAGGATAGAGGTTAGAACTATGTATCATGAGGATAAAGTAGGACCCTGGGCTATAGGATGGGAATATATGACCGGTGGTGACTACAAAGAATATATAAACGCTCAGAAATATTATACTAAACACCTATATCATGAAAAAATAGGAATTAATCTAACATTGAGTTCTTTACTTGGAGCATATAGTTACTCCACACTCAATAAACATGATTTTTTATACAGCCTACCTGATAATATACATCCTTCAATCGTACCCAATTTACGTTGTATAAACAATTATGAAATACCGAAGATATTTGCTTATGATTTTTCAGGAGAGAATAACTATCAGTTTAATGTAACGTGTCAAGCTAAAGACACTCACACCAATGAAAAGGGGCATCAAATCTATTATGAAAAAGAAATAAAACCCCGCATACAACAAATGCTATAAGTATATAATGAACAAAATTTTCCCAATCGTAAATGACTCTGCTTGCATGTATAAATGGTCGTGGAGTACATTATTTTTAAGTCGTGGCACAACATCAAGCTGTCATAGGGGTTATCATTGGAAATTGAACGATGATAATTTTATGGATTTTCACAATCATCCTGGTAAACTAGCTGACAGAGAAAAGATGTACAATGGAGAGTGGCCTGGCAATGGATGTGAATATTGCAGAGATGTTGAGAAAGCAGGTGGAGTAAGTGATAGAACTGGATTTGTAAATGGTTCAGTAGAGCAAGTACCACCTGAACTACTGGGTTACTTAGAAAACGATTTTACATATGAGACTGTGCCCCTTAAGGTTAGTCCTACAGTACTTGAAGTTTATTTCAACAACGTATGTAATCAAGCATGTGTATATTGTACACCCGGGTTTAGTAGTCAAATTGAACAAGAAGTTCGCAAATATGGTCCTAGTAACTTTAACCAAGATTATAGCAATTGGACTTCAGATTCAAAGTATGAAAAATATAAAGAAAAGTTTTGGGAATGGATGGAAAAGAAATCAGAACATGTGCAAATCTTGCAAGTATTAGGTGGAGAACCACTATATCAAAAAGAATTTGAACAATGTTTAGACTTCTTTGATAAGAACCCTAGACCTAATCTTATATATCGCTCATTTAGTAATTTAAAGCATGACCCTGAAAAGTTTAAAGCAAAGATTCAACGTGTACAAAATTTGATTGACCAAGGTAAACTCAAACGTATGGAATTCGTATGCAGTATTGATTGCTGGGGCCCAGAGATTGAGTATGTACGTGACGGATTGATATTAGCTGAATGGGAACAAAACATGAATACGCTATTGCATACACCGGGTGTAGGTGTATTAATTCATGCCACGCTTACCGCACTGACATTACCTACGTTGGATCAATTAATAGAGAAAACAAACGAGTGGCGTAAAATTAAAGAAACTGTTGGCATCAATTGGAATACAGTAGTTAGACCATCGACATTCAATCCATACAATTTTGGAAAATATTTAGCACACTTCATTGATGAGCCCATTAAAGCATTAGAAAATTATAGTGATTCTATAGAAAAAGAAAAACTACAAACTCATTTGAGAGGTATACAACAGCAATTATTGACGACTCCTGTAAACAAAAAAGAAGTTAATGATTTTGCTAACTTCTTAGATGATTTGGACAAACGCAGAAATAGAGACTGGAGAGCAATATTTCCGCAGATTGTAGATATAGTAAATACTATTAACAAAGAGGAGCCAGACTATGTTCAAGTGGATTAAAAATTTATATCATACAATCAAATCAGAGATTAGATATCGCAAGCGAATTAAAGAACTACGTAAACGTGACCCATTTATCTATAAATGATGCAACTGGTTAATTTATTAGATTCAGAGTCATTAGATGATGTTACCGGGTATACTAAAACAGAACATGTGACCTGGACTGATGAACCATATAGAATTGATTTTGCATCACGTGGGGAAATTGAACATGCTAGCACATGGTCAGGTCCTAACTTTGATTACTATTTTAACAAATTGGGATTCCGTGCATCCGATGATATACCTAGCAATATAGATATAGGTGCATTTGGCTGTAGTTTTACAGCCGGATTAGGACTACCCGACAATTATCTTTGGCATAAATTACTAGCCACAGAATTACAATTAACCTCTTTAAACTTTGGTGTATCTGGTGCGTCGGTTAAGTCTATTGCAGATTTGTTTTTGATTGCATCCAAGCATATACAAATGAAACATGCTGTGTTTTTATTACCTAGTTATAATAGAATGCAAATTGGAATAAAACACATGAAAAAAGATATGTTGACTAACTTATCTTTAATACCCGGTTTAAGAAGTGAATTGGCATATAGTTATGGTGTAGATGTTGAAATGCTGTATAAGTGCATACCCAATGATGAACAAATAAAAACTTTTAAAAATGACATGTGCCTATTAGACTACGTTGCAAAACATAGAAATACAAAAATATACCTCTCATCATGGGACGGTGAAACCTATGATTTGCTTAAAAACTTAAATTTAAAAAACAGTACTATCTTACCTCTTTGGAGTTCAAAAAGCAAAGAGCAAGCAGAATCAGATTTAGCTAGAGACAAAAAACATCCAGGACCGCTACATCACATTCAATGGGCTAATGCTGTTAGGGAATTTATTAAATGAATTATATTGGTATAAGTGCAGGCTTTCATGATGCCGCATTAAGTGTTATAGATGATGCTGGTAATGTATTATTTGCCGGGCATAGCGAACGTTATAGTAAAAGCAAACATACCAAACATCTATGCTATGGGTTAGTAGAAGATGCTATATCATACTTGACATCACGTGATGTAGAAATACATTACTATGAACGTCCTTGGATGAAATTTCTACGACAAGTTAGATCAGGTGAAAAACCTGTACTATCTAATCTGTCTGTTAAAGAGATAATCGGCACTGGATTGTTACATAAACTACAAGACGGTCGCAAAGGTAAAGTTCATACACATAATCATCATTTAAGTCATGCGGCTGCAGGATTTCAAACAAGCCCGTACGATGATGCTACTGTAGTTGTCATTGACGCTATTGGAGAGTTTGATACTATTAGCATTTATAATGCATGGTATGATAAGAACGGTGTAGCACAGTATAAGAAGTTATGGGGACAACGTTATCCTGATAGTATTGGACTATTTTATAGCGCAATGACTCAACGTGTAGGATTGAAACCATTAGATGAAGAATACATATTGATGGGTATGGCAGCATACGGTAAATCTAATCTGTCAAAAGAATTAAAAGAAATGTCTGATACATTGATACGATCATATAAAGATATTACTTTTAAAGACAACTTACACACAGGCGTACCTGACACCTTCTTAGAAGGTGCAGATAATATGGACATTGCATGCGGAGCACAACTGATAGTTGAACAATTGATTACATCTGTTATCAGTAAAGCAAGATCACTGGGTAGTAGTAAGAATCTTGTATATGGCGGCGGCGTAGCATTGAATTGTTTAGCGAATAGATTATTAGGAAACTTTTATGACAACATTTGGATTATGCCTAACCCGGGTGATGCGGGAAGTAGTCTGGGAGCGGCTTGTCTTGGGTACGGTAAACGTGTTAATTGGACTAATGCTTTTCTCGGTTATGATATTAGTGGGGATTACCCTACCAATCGTATCATTGACCATTTGGTTACCGATAAAATTGTGGGAGTTGCTAGTGGGCGTGCTGAATTCGGTCCGAGAGCCCTTGGACATAGAAGCTTACTTGCAGACCCCAGAGGACAAGAAATAAAGGACAAAGTAAATGAAATTAAACGCAGACAAAAGTTCAGACCTTTCGCCCCGATCATTTTGGAGGAATATGCTGATATGTATTTTGATATGCCTCGTGGTTTCGATAACAGTAGGTATATGCAAGTCATCGCTCGTTGCAGGCATCCTGACTTATTTCCTGCTATCGTTCATCACGATGGGACTAGTCGTGTTCAAACAGTCCCTAATGATGGAACAGGAATTAGAGAATTACTAGAAAAATGGTATGTGTTAACCGGATGCCCAATGCTACTCAACACTAGCTTAAACATTCGCGGAGAGCCAATGGTAAATGACCGAAAAGATGCAGATAGATTTGAAATAATGTATAATGTAAAAGTTATATCATAAGTAAGTGTCTATGCTAAGAGATGTATTTTATTTCGGAGAAAAACCCAACGTTCACCCTAGAGAAAAGTTCGCAACTGATTTGGCTGATGCTAAACGACAATGTACTACTGAACATTTCTGGGTAATCAACGAACATTGTAATTATAAAGATTTTGATTGGGACTGGGATTTTGATTTCCTACCTGATGAAGACGTGTGGGCTGAAGAACATAATAACGTCTGGCCTAGTCCTTATCAAAAAGATAGTGGCACATGGCTATGCTCAACCAATTTAGATGCGGTAACAATATATCGTGCTGATGTTGACCCTATACCACTCAAAGATGAAGTAACCAATAATTGGAAGATTATCGAATACATCGATGAATCTAAATTTGATTTCAAATGGCATCCAGATCCAACTGACCCTCCTTATATATACGTATGGGGTAATAAATGGTATCCTGGCACAATAATGCCTACTGTTGAGTATCATGTACCCGGAGCAACAGATAGAAAATATATACTAGACAATTTAGCACCATTGTTGCCTATGCCAATGTTGTTTAATATTATATATGAACCTGCTGATTTTGATTATACATGGAGACCGGATCCAACTGCACCGCCATACATTTATGTGTTCGGTAATACGCAGTATCCAGCAAGTGTCATGCCAACTATTGAATTTCACGTAGAAGGAGCTACTGAGCGAAAATTTATTGAGCACATTGTACCCAAGTTAGCCGCAAGACCTGCTGACTTTGAAACACTAGAAGATGTGGACCCATCATCATTTGACATGACATGGGTTCCTGACCCTACGTCACCCCCTTACATATATGCATGGGGTAATCAATGGAATAAACCTGAAGATAAGATTAGTGTTATACGTAAAGTAGAAGGTGCTACTGAATACAAATACATGGAAGCACGTGTAAAGCGCATGCCATATATGGATAACTGGGTCATACCTAGTAACATGTATCAGAATAAGTTTGACTTTAGTTGGGAACCTAATCCGCATGACCCGCCATTCATCTACCAATTTGGAACTCAATGGCAAAAGACTGGTGGACCTCAATATATAGTTGAAGGTGCATCAGAGATAAAATACATTGATGTTGTTAAAGCAGAAGTAGTTTGTACACAATTTGAAAACTGGCAAGTTCCTAGAAACGTAGACCAAACTAAGTTTGACTTTAGTTGGCATCCCGACGAAACAGAAGAACCATTTATCTATCAGTTCCCCGATCAATGGACTCGCACCGGCGGACCTCGTTTTGTAGTTGACGGTGCAACAGAAATAAAATATATCGATGCTCAAACAGCAACTGCTAAACAAGATAAAACTCATTGGAAAATACCCGAAGGCATAGATACAACTGAATTTGATTTTAGTTGGCACCCTGACATAGATCATGCACCGCTAATTTATCAATTCGGAACACAGTGGCAACGAACAAGCGGCCCTAGATTCTATGCTGTCGGGTGTACTGAGGATAGTGACATACAATATGTTGATGTAACAAAAGCAAAAGCATTGCCAACTACTGATAATTGGGAAACATTAATTCCTATAAAAGATTTTGACTTTAGCTGGCACCCTGACACTACAGAAGAACCCTTCATTTACGTATTTGGTAATCAATGGTTTGATGCGGTAACAGAACCCACTGTTACATATACAGTGCCCGGCGCAACTCAAAAGAAATATATTACTGACGTAGTTGCTAAAGTAGCACCTACTACTGAGTACTGGGAGACATTGATTCCAGTAGACGACTTTGATTATAGCTGGAGACCGCATCCTGATAGCCCACCTTACATATATGTATGGGGTAATCAATGGAACAATTGCTTCATTGAACCAACTATAGTGTACAGAGTGCCAGATGCAACTGAATACAAATATATTGAAGATGCAGTGGCTATGGTAAAATCTACTGAGAAAGATCCTCAGTGGGAAATACTATTGTCTATTTCTAAGTTTGACTTTAGCTGGAGACCAGACCCAAGTGAGCCTCCGTTCATTTATGTGTTTGGTAACAAGTGGAATGATGCTGAGACAGAACCAACTGTGATGTATCGTGTAGAGGGTGCAACTGAATACAAATTCTTGGACTCTATTGTTGCTACTCCTAAAGTAAACATGACTAACTGGTTAGTTCGCAATGAACTGGATCTGAAAGCATTCGACTTCAGTTGGAGACCTAATCCAAAGAAAGACCCTGCACGTTATGAATGGGGAACAGACGGACCTGTTTATATTGTACCAGACTTTAAGACAACTGTTGTGCTAGATTATGATGATACTGTAAGGGAAAATGTTGTCGTAGAAACGACTGACGAAGTTATTCAAAAGATAATTTACCGTGATATGTTCTTTGTTGACAAAGGAAATAGCGAGAGTAGTTATAGATTTGAAAAACTAAAACTTCAATTTCCGTCTTTGCAGAAAACTAGATATTTGAATTCATGGGTAGAAACTATTTCACGTTGTACATCAAAGAGTACAACTGAACTGTTTTGGGTTCTATCTAGTGAACTAGATTATACTGACTTTAACTTTGACCATAACCCTAACCCGTGGCAAAAACGAATGATTCACGTATTCGGTAGTCAATGGACTCATTGGGGTAACACATACCTTGTGAACAAGAACACATTCAATGAAGATACCAAATACGTTAAAATCATTGAGCATCTGAGTATGCTTAACTTTGTCAAAGACAAGAGAGCTAAAGCTGAAGGTTCTTTGTATGATGTGATATTAATCAATCATGGAAACAAATCAGATGTTAGTGAAGTTATCAAATCTAAGATTGGTAATAAATCAATCACCACAGTTGATTATAAACATAGCTATCTAAAAACATTCAAAGAGATATTGAAGAAACTAGATACTAAAAAAGAACATTATCTTTGGATCTGTACTAGTATCTGTGATTACACTAATTTTGACTTTAGTTATATTTGCGATCCGTATGCTAGAGAACAATTACACGTATTCCCTAGTGACAAGCAAAAGTTTGGAGATACATTCTTAATTGACGTAAACAAATTTAAGTCATTAGTTGATGATATGATTATGATGGAAGACTATGAGAAGGTCAACTATAATCAACATCAACGAGTAAAACGATTGCCCGCACCTGTTATTATTACGAAAGAAGATACACATGTCACTAATATTCACACTGATTTTGATTGGCCTTATGCTACGTTTGTCACGGAAGATAACAAAGGATTAGATGTACACGATAGTGAACCCATCAGTCTATGGACACCTGATACTAAGAACATACTGATTACAAGCACAGGTGCGACACGTATCATTGTACCTAAAGAAGCGAAAGATTATGTAGAGAATGAGTTGTATGATTACCCGTACATCTCACGTTCTAAATCTTTAGCGCAATCAAAGCCACTGGATATAGTCTTCCTAAGCAACGGTGAAACTGGAGCTGACGAGAACTATGAACATTTACTGAAAGTGACTAGGGGATTGCGTAATAGAGTTGTTAGAGTTGACGGTGTTAATGGTCGTGTACAAGCATATCATGCGGCGGCAGAAGCAAGTGAAACACCTTGGATGTTTACTGTGTTCGCTAAACTAAGAGTCAACGACAAGTTTGATTGGACTTGGCAACCTGACAGACTACAAGTACCCAAGCATTATATCTTTCACGCTACAAATCCTGTAAATGGATTGGAATATGGTCACCAAGCTATGATTGCATATAACAAGAAAATTACACTTGCTAACAGTGGCACCGGTCTTGACTTCACACTTGACAATGAACACGAAGTTGTTGAATTGAATAGTGGTATTGCAGTGTACAACACAGATGCTTGGAGTACATGGCGTACTAGTTTCCGTGAAGCATTAAAGCTTAAAGCAACTGTAGTCAATAACCCAGATGATGCAATATCAATTGAACGTCTACTAGCCTGGTCAACTAAAGGTGAGGGTAACTTCGGTGAGTATAGTATCAACGGTGCATTAGATGCAATCGAATATTACGATAGCGTTAACGGTGATATAAATAAACTACGGTTAAGCTATGACTGGCCGTGGCTAAAAGAATTCTTTAACAACAAATACAAATGACACAATTACCTGACAGTAAATATTTTGAATATTTTTCATCATTATTTCATGGTGGAACGATGACTCCGTATAGTGACTATACTGCAACTGAGGGTTGGGACTATCCTGAGATTGAACGCCAGAGGTTTGAACATCATTTCTTAACAGATGTTAGTTATGTAGAAAATCAAAGAATCTTGGATTTGGGGTGTCATGTTGGCTACATGTCCTACATTAGTAAACACCTTGGAGCAAAGCATGTACATGGGGTCAACATACGTGACGTGCCAATTAATATTGCTAATTTTGCATTTGACCAATTGGGTGAAAAAAATTATAAATTTGAAGTAGCTGATATCGAAGATTTGAATTACTTAGCCACATTATGTAAAAATAAAGACACTGTTATACTGACTGAAGTACTAGAGCATTGCAGAAACCCACTACCTATACTGAATACGATATCCAACAGTAATGTTAAAAATTTAATATTTGCTAGTGCAATCGTATCTGATTCAGGTCCACCTATATTAGAATATAGACTAGAACGAACTCAGACTAACTTTACATCAGCATTTGAAGGGCAAAAAGAACATACATTAGCTTGCGCTCCTAATTTAAGCTGGATTACAACTGTGCTATACCATTTAGATTGGAAAATTGAACATTTTGAAGTAGTAGTACCTTTTAATAAAAATTATTTTTCTGTACCTAATTTAGGTATCCCGCCTAAAGTAATCAAGAAGGTATTCGTACTTGCAAGAAAATTTGAGAACACAGATGAATTAAATGCAGGTGGGTGGAAGAAACCAAAAACCAAATGATCCTCACTAATTTTAATAGCTTGACTAAATAATTACATCTACTCAGGAGAAACGTATGATAAAAAATATAGCAATTGCACTTACCGTAGCTGTCATGACAGTCGGGTGTGCTACCAACAAAGACTACCAGTTGTATGCCGAGACACAACAAAAAATTGCTCATTCCCAAGCCATGGCCGAAACTGCAAGATATGCGGCTCTAGCAGAAATTGCTAAAACTGCTGACCCCGGTGCACGTGTTGCGGCTGTTATGAGCATCAATTTCGGATCACAGTCTGGAACCAGTCCTAAAGTTCAACAAATTGCACCTCCAAAAACATTCGGAGATACGGCCCTACAATGGACCAGTGTGTTACTTCCTAGTTTAACTAACATATATGGTATCACTGCTAACCGTCAAATTGCTATCACACAAAGCAACAACCAAGCCGCTGTCGCTCAAAGCACAAATGCAACATTTGCTACTATGAACGGCAATATGGCAAAGTCTAATACTGACATTGCTACTGCTGGATTTGCGGCTGTAACTGATGTAGCTAAAACTGGTATTGGACAAGTTGGTACTACTGCGGCAGCAGGATTGACTGCGGTTACCAATGTAAATGCGAGTAGCAATACTGCTATTACTAATGTGGCTAATGCGGCAAATTCTAGTATCAAAGCCATTACAGATGTTATTCCACAGTTGCAACCAAATGTGACTACTACAAATAATAACACTACAACACCATAACATATCCAAAATAGTTGAATTCAACTATGTGATGTTATATAATGTAAGTTAAGACTGTATGAAGTAGACAGAAAAGGATTCAAGACGCGGGGGCAGTGCCCGCCAGGTCCACCATAAAACACATTTGCTCTACGGAGCCCCAGTTATCGTTCTAGACGTGGGATAACGGAAAAGTGTGTTTTATAATGGGCCTGACACAGGATCGATTGGGTCAAGAGTATTGAAATGGACAGTCCGGCAATGTAGAAGCCGTTAGGATTGGGGTAACCCGGTCGAAGAAGCAAAACAAAGTAACCGCAAACGACTCACAGTTCGCATTGGCAGCTTGATAAAGGCTTCCTAGGGTAAGACATACCTCGTAACAGAAACTCAGAAATGGCTCTTCGGAGCCATTTTTAATGGATTTATCACCAAGGATGTGATCCGGATCACATCCTTAGCCTATATTAACCTTGACAGTACTAGTAGAAACGCTATATACTTGTTGAGTTATTTTTATATATAAAGGAAATTTATGACAACAACAATTACAATTAAAGACAAAGCAGTGAATGCAACATATCAAAACGTTACAGGTTTGACAGGTGGTGCAGGCGTTGACGCAGTTTTTGACGTAGTAAAAACAGACGGTGTATACACAGCAAGTTTAGACAGTCTAGCCGCAAGTGCTGGCTCTGGCTATGTTGCAGGTGATACTATCACTATTCTTGGTTCTGCACTTGGTGGCGTGAACGGTACAAACAACTTGATCCTAACTGTTGCAACAGTTGGTGCCGCAGGTAAGATTGCTACGTTCGGTGCTGTTGGTACAGGTCGTGTTGGTGATGGCACTGTTGATGTTGCTGTTGATGTTACAGGCACAGCCGGCGTTGACACATACACA
>JACCED011171487.1_pt1 | contig 25014 bp, 18 predicted proteins | sample 7455021 | NCBI WGS metagenome assembly JACCED01 (sample SAMN15323456, study PRJNA562643) | freshwater metagenome | isolation source: river surface water | place: USA:Blue River Watershed | collected 2017-08-19
CATCGGCACTTGCTGCATCGGCACTTGCTGCATCGGCACTTGCTGCATCGGCACTTGCTGCATCGGCACTTGCTGCATCGGCACTTGCTGCATCGGCACTTGCTGCATCGGCACTTGTTGCATCGGCACTTGTTGCATCGGCACTTGCTGCATCGGCACTTGCTGTGTAGAGAACTGATATGTACCAATATTAGAAACAGAATTAGTATATTGATTACCATATGGATATTGTTGAACTGATGTTGTATTATTTTGTTGATTTGATTTTGCTTTCATGTTATTAATCATCTTATGATAATCAGAAACAAATTTTCTAATCTGGTGCATTGTATTAGTAACCTTATCAGGTTGAACAAGGGGATTAGAACCAGAAATTGTGATATTATTTCTTACAGATGCAGGAATAAACTCGTTAACATTAACACTATCAACAAGTTTCTTCTTCCTTTCTAGGATATCTGCTAAGAAATTAATGAATTCTTTGAATTTAACAGTATTAATATTTTGCAATTCAAGAAAAAAAGTGCATTCAATGATATTACCGATAAATGTTTGCATGAATTCTAGGTCACATGTTGGGATTGATTCTTTGATTAGTGAAAATTCCCCTAAGGGGAACACAGATAAGTAATCAATAATCGCGTCCTCGAACTTCATACTAAAGTTCTAGAGATATAAATTAATATAACCAATAGAACAATTATAAAATTCAATTTTTTGTGAATAAAAATTGATAAATTTATATCTTAATCTAATTAATATTTATCAAATTAATTAATATAAAAATGGTAGAAGAAACAGAAAATAATTCTGACTTTCAGACTGATAATCAAATAGATATTAAAAATGATAAAATAAATAAACAATATTTTAATTTTTTCAATGAATCATTAAGTTTAGATGATAATATAATTTTTATGGTTGATAAATTATATAAACATCATGAATTTAAGCAAGGAAAAATAGTAAGGATATTAAAAAATGGGAATATCATATTAAAATGTGATAAAAATTATTACAAGGTAGAGCCAAGTAATTTAATTGTAAATTTAACTGAATTTAATCAAAAAGTTGAAGAAAAGGAATATGAAATTAAAGTTTTAAAATCAAAAGTAAAGGAATTAGAAATGCAAAATGAAAGATTATTTGATATGTGCAATAATAAAATGGATCAATATGGTAAGCAATATTATAAAGATACATTTTTATGGTTTTTAATTATTTTTTGTGGAATACTTTCAATGTTATCATTTGGTGTAACTTATTTATATTATGGAGATGAAATTAATGATTTTCTATCATATAAATTTAATAGATATTAAAACATTAAATAGATATTTAAATTAGATTTTTTTTAAAATAATTTATGATAATTCAATTATGATAAATTCATCAAGATATATTTTCATTTTAAGATTACATGTAAATTTTTCTTTATTATTTTCATTTATATTTTTAACTATGTTTGTAATAAGTTTGTGAGGTATTACTGGTAAATTATATCTATGACAAAACTCATGAAAAACATATTTCCAAAAGGTTAATGTTTGATTTTTTAATTTTGGTAATTTATAAGTATTCTTTTCTATTTGAATTGTTTCAAAATATGGATTAATAATATTTTGTTTTATCATAATATTTAACTCATCTGATTCATTCCCAATTTTACTTAAATTAGTTAAAACACCTTCTCCAAATGTTGACTTTAAACTAGGTAAAATTACTTCTCTATATTTACCTCTATTTGACCATGATGGAGTTGTATTCTTAAAATATGGAATGTTATTTTTATGCGCTACATCAAATATTTCAGATTTTGGAATACTAATTAATGGTCTTAAGATATTTACTCCCATTATCATACTTTGTTCTTTAATAACTGTTAAATCTGTTAATGTTCTTCCTTTCATTACATTAAAAAATATATTTTCTTGTAAATCACCTAAATGATGTCCTAATATAACACCTATGTGATGATGAGCAGGATACATTTCAGTTACTTTTTTATACATATCAAATCTAATATTTTTTGTCATCTCTTCATATTCTTCTCTTTCTTTACTACTTCTTACTCGCGTACCTTCATGGATGTATCTATAATATAACGGTATATCCATTAATTCACACCATCTGAATAAAAATTCTGCTTCTAATCCAGTTTCAGGTCTATTATGATAATCTAAATGTACTGCTACTACTTTAAGATTAAATTCTAGACCAATGTAAATTTGACTGAGAATATATAAAATTACCATACTATCGACACCACCTGAAAGAGAAACAATAATTAGATTATTAATATTCTTTTTAGAGTGGTTATCAATTAAAAATTTAATAAGTTTATTAGCAACAGGACTGACTACATTACATAATTGTTTTTCAATACTCCATTCATTTTCTAAAATAGATGTATATTTAGAATAGTCAATTTTAATTTGATGATTTCTATTAGGTAACCTATCATTTTCTAATAGATATTGATAATTTTTCATAGTATGATATTTAAAATTATCCCATAAAGGATCTGTAATATCTTTTACATAATTTATTACAAATTCATATGCTCTTACTTCTTCTTGATGTCTAAATGGCATTAATGCCATCATTATTTGTAAATTAGTTAACCCAATATCTTTCTTTTCCATAAAAAATTCTAATGCATATTGATATGCAACTATATCATTCTTATATTGATCGTCTGTATCTCGATATACATGACGAGAAAACTGATCAAGGATAACGATAAGGGCGAGATGGCCAAGGGGAGTAGTTTTCCAATTATTTAGTTTATTATTTTCAGCTAAGATTAGTAATTGGGTATAATTATTTTTGATGTAAGAATCAATATCTGGGTCTTTTGAAAACCAGAATTTAGGGATTTTTTGAACATCAGGGAACCAGTAATCAATAATATCTTTAAAATCTGTAGTTTTTTCTAATGTTGTAGTAGAATTAATTGATGAATCAGAATATATATTTGAATTAACGGATTCTAACGTTTCGTCAAAATTCATTGAATTTTGACTTAATAACTCTTTCTTCGAAAGAGTTGTTTCAGTTGTATTAGAAGATTCCATCTTGATGTAAATTAATCATACTAAATTAAAATTAAATAATTTTTTTTCATTTTTTATAAAAAAATTGAAAAAAATTTTATCATATGACTCCATTCTTATTTGGTACTCTGTTGCAGCTGCAGAGTCTTAGGTTCAACCGCTGAGCGTGGATGTTCGCCCGGTCGTCCTCTGAATGCGTCCCCGAGTGTCGTGTTGTTTGACACTCGGGGACAGAGCTGTGATCAGTGTGTGCGTGTTGTTTTGCGTGCGCTGAGGCATGGGTTTCCGCTCGACCCTGAATGGAGCGGACAGGGGGCAGCTTGCTGCTGTCCTCTTGGTATTACCCCCCAAGCCCCGCAAGGTCGGGCTGGCCACCTGATCGGTCGGAGCAGTGGAGGGTCCGGTTAGTCTCGTCACGAATACTTGAATGGAGTGCGCGTCTTGTGTGGATGCGCGTATCTTCATTCAGGTGGTTGCCCCTCTAGGGGGCGACTGTCGGTCCGTGTTTAGAACTTTGCCTGTGAAAGGGAGGTTCGCGGATGCGTTTGTGACGAGACAGACTTACGACTACGGAAGCAACACCTGCTGGAGGTGTCCGTGCGTGAGTTGTCCTGCTCGGGAATGCGAACCCGTGGCGCTCGGGTGGCTCGGTGATTGCCCTCTGTTGATAGAGAGGGGTCGCTGTGTCGTCTGTGTGCCGCGGATAACGCGCTCGAGTAAGACTGAACTGCTGTGTGTGAAGATAGACACAAGCGGGACCCATCGACAAGAGCATTTACAAGCTCTTGACTTATAGTATTAGCGAAAGCAAAATACTGTAAGGAACCTGTGAGGCCTTTCCGTGGCTCGATGGATAAGTACCGAATGGTGCTTATCCGAGTAGGAAAGCATCATAGGGAAACTAACATCACAGGCGTCGACTGGACGATAAACAGAAAACTTGCTTTATAGCACCAAAAAACTTTGTTTGACAGGTTATTTTTTATTTTTTTATTTTATAATTTTATGGATCAAAGATTTGAAAACATTATAATAGGATTTGGTTTGCTTGTTTTAGCATTTATTATATTATATAATTCAGGTGAATCAGGAAATACATTTATAGCATCAATAATTTTTATTTTATTATTAGGTTTATTTTTTTATTTGGATTCATTAAAATCATTTAATCCTATTTTATTTATAGGTAATATTATTGGTTTTTGTGCAGTAATTTTAATATATATTTATAGAACAGATTCAGAAACAAGTTATGTAATTGGTAGTTTATTAATAATTGTAGGTGTTATATATATTTCACAAGGAGATAAAATATCTAAAATAAAAATATAAAATATAATTATGAATAATATTTTTATAACATTTGGAACTGTAATAGGTATTATTATGTTTCTTATTTTGGGAATACTTATGGCAGTATTTTCACATAAAAATAAAATAAAAATTATTACCAGAACTATTGTAGGAAGAGATACCACTGAAACAGTTGAAGAAAAAGAAGAAGATTTAAACCCAATAAATATATCAGTAACAATATTTTTGTTTATGTATTTATTTTTTGAAATATATAGGTTAATTCAAATTCAAAAATGTTTTACAGAAGAAATATTAATTGGTAGATAAAAAAAATCTTATTTATTTTATATGACAATATTTTATATTTTTATTTTTTTAGCTATTTTATTTTTTGGTATTTCATTATATATTTTTACATCATCAGATGGTAATACTGGTATAATTATAATTGGTTTTATTTTATTTATTTCTAGTTTATGGTTATTTTTTAATGCATATAAAGAATATTATAAAAAAGGAGAATCATCGAGTGAGTCAAGTGATTCAAATAAATATAGTAGTGTAAGTGATACTAGTACATAAATATTATGGACTAAGTACATAATATTTAAGATAATTTGATAAAAAAATCTAATAATAATATATGATAAGATTTATATTATTTTTAGTTTCTGCTATTTTTATATCTTTAAGCATATTAATATTTGTATATATAGATAAAATTATTGATAAAAGTAAATATCCATGGTTTTTTACTTTATTAATTTTATTTGGAATTGCATTATTATTTATTGGACTTGGATTAGGATATTATATAATATTTGATGTTAATAAAATAATTGATAATCAAAATAATATTAAAAGTAATATAAAATTATTATTTGCTTCAATTATATTTTTTATTTTTTTTCTAAAATTAATAGGAGTAGATTTTAATAATTATTTTAATAGTGATAATAATACAGGATTATCTAATATGTTTTCTTTATCAATATCATATGGATTAATTGTATGTTCTTTATTATATATGATAGGATTTAGAGATTGGTTATCATTAATAAGTTTATATATAGGAATTATATTTACAATGTCAGGTATTTATAACTTTAAATATGATTTTCCAACTAGACAAATTAATACAATTAGTATAGTATTAGGAGTATTATGTATTACAATATTTGGTATTGGACTTTCATTATATTTAAATCTTGATATATTATAAAAATTGATAAATATAATTTATGTATTAATTTAAGAAATATATTATTAAAAATGGAGGAACTTCAGAATGGTCTCTCTTTAAAAGATATTGAAGATGTATTTGCAAGTGATTTTAAAAAATCACATGTTGCAGATGTAGATGAAAATACAATTTTTAAATTTTTTGAACATCTTAGTTCAAAAAATTATAAAGATCGAAAGGAATATGACACTACAATTAAATATCTTTTTAATACCATGAAACTTCATATTTCTAAATCAACTATGGTTCATTATTATAGACTGCTCTTAAAACAAAATAAAATTAAATTTAATCCGTCACTTGAAATTTTCATGAAAAGAAAAATTGCTAGAAGTGCATCTGGAGTTGTAGTTATTACCGTATTTACAGGACCTAGCAAGTTTAGCTGTCCAATGGATTGCCATTACTGTCCTCAAGAACGTGATGAAAAAGGTAACATGACACAACCACGTTCATATTTATCAACTGAACCAGGTTGTGCTCGTGCAATTCAGAATAATTTTGATCCAATTAAACAGACGTTAGATCGTATTGCAAGTTTAGAAATGATGGGACATATTGATCCAACACCAGAAAGTCCATGTAAACTAGAATTTATTGTTTCTGGTGGTACATTTAATTTTTATCCAAAGGATTATTTGATGAATTTTATGACTTGTCTATACTATGCATGTAATTGTTATTATGAATTTCAAAATTATCTTAAACATAATACACCAATTCGACCTATGAAAAGTATTGAAGAAGAACAGAAAATTAATGAAACAGCAACTCATCGTATTATTGGTCTTACAATTGAAACTCGACCTGATTGGATTACTAAAAAAGGTACACATTTTTCAAATGATATTAACCTAGATGAAATAAAGTTATTTAGACAATATGGTGTAACACGCATTCAAATTGGTGTTCAACATACTGATGATGAAATTCTTAAGAAAATTAATAGAAAATGTACTGATATTGAAAATCAATGGGGAATATTTATTCTTAAACAGAATGGATTTAAAGTAGATATTCATATTATGTTAGATCTACCATTTTCATCACCAGAAAAAGACAAAGTTATGCTACAAAAAATCATTGATGATCCTAATTATCAAGCTGACCAATGGAAATTATATCCTACTATGGTAGTAAATTGGACAAAAGTAAAAGAGTGGTATGATAAACAAGAATATAGACCATATGCAGAAATGGTGTCAGACAAAGGAGAGGCTGAATATTTGCTGAAAGATGTATTAAAATATGTAAAGAGACAAGTATATCCATGGATTAGAATTAATCGAGTAATCAGAGATATTCCTGCAAAATCTATTATAGGTGGAACTACATGTTCAAATATGAGAGATATATTGATTAAAGAAATGAACGAAGAAGGTACACCTTGTAAATGTATTAGATGTCGTGAAGTAAAAAATCAAAATTATGATACAAGTAATATTAAATTTAAAATTAATAAATATAATGCATCAAATGGTACTGAATATTTCTTATCATATACATCACATGATGAAAATATTTTATATGGATATTTAAGATTAAGATTTAACAATAATAATTATGGTGTATTAGAATATCTGCATGATACAGCATTGGTAAGAGAATTACATGTATTAGGAATGCAAGTATCTGTTAACAAAAGTGATGGTATTAATGAAAAAACGCAGCATAAAGGATTAGGAACTAAATTAGTAAAATATGCAGAATATATTAGTATGTTACATGGATATAAGAAAATTGCTATTATTTCAGGAGTAGGAGTAAGGAATTACTACAAAAAGAGAGGATATAAACTAGAAAATACATATATGGTTAAAAAGTTATATAATATTTATCTAATATTACCAATAATTGTAATAGTACTATTGTTGTTTATTTTTTCTATTTTATATTTGAAAAAATAATTTAGAATATTAATTTATGAGCAATATATTTAATAATTTTATGTCAAAATTTTCAAATAATGAAGTTAAAGAACATAAAGATGATGAAAAAAAAGATGAAGGTACTAATTGGTTTTCAGTAATATGCTGTATTTTAATTATAGTTGCTATAGTTGGTTATGTTATATCACTTTACGTAAGATCTAAAAAATCATCATCTAATAGTTTAATAACAGAAGGAACTACATCATCACTTGGTGATAATTCAACACCTGCTCTTGATACTTCAAGTAGTAGCAGTAGTAGTTCAGATGGATCAACATAAAAGTAAAAAAGTTTAAAAATAAAATTTTCATACAAAAATATATGTATGAAAATTTCAACATTACATTATTTATTGTAGCAGGAATAATTATATATTTTTATTTTAAAAATGATAACAATAATCAATTAGGTGGAAATGGTACATCAAGTGAATTTTCATCAAGTGAATCATCTGGAGAATTAAGTGATAAACCATTTAAATATAAAAAGGCTACTATATATGGAGGTGGTGTATTTTTATTATTAATAGTTATTGGAGTTATATTTTATTATATAGGAAATAGTAACTGTGAAGAATGTAATCATTTGAGTACAAATAAAAGTAATAATAAAGTTGCATATGCAACAAATTGTATAGATTTAAGATTTATAGATGAATCTCACACATTTTTAGAAAAAATGTTTGGAAAAAATTCATATGAATCATTTGTAGTACCTGGACCATCATTAGCATTATATACAAAAACAGTCGATAATAATAAAGTAAAATTAGATGATGATTTTTATAAAGCATGGATAAAGGGTTTATATTTTGCAAGAAAATTACATAATGCAGAATTTATAGTTTTAATTGATCATGAAGATTGTGGTTATTATAAAGAAAGATATAAAACAGATAATGGATTTAATAAAAATTTCACTGATTTAAATAATAGTGAAAAAATTAGTATTCAAAATAATACAATGAAAGAAACAATTGATCAATTAGTAGTAGATTTAAGACAATTTAAAGATCCTTATGTACCTAATTCTGATTTAAATTTTAATGGTATGAAAATTTATGGATATTTTGTAAATTTAGATGGAATATATACTAAAGTATATGAAAGAGATATATAAATTAAATAATAAAATTAAATTCTTTGATTAGGTTCTAAAAATTTCATACCAAGAATATCAAAAACATCTTTTTCAGAATATATATTTATTTTTTTCAAATCATTACCAACATATTTATATAAACCGTATTCATTTAATTTATAACCTAATCTTTTTGCAATACCTCTCATTCTTTCATTAAATTCGTATGAACCAGTAAAATAAAGTAAAGCAGGAAAAAACGAATCTAAAGAAACTAATCTAATATCAATTCTTCTAATAGGATTTGATTCAAATTTGCATAAACCCATGAATTTAGTAGTAGAATCTTCAGTAGTTAAACTATCAACCATAAAATTGTATTTATATAATTGATCTGTAATTTTTTTCATAATTAATTTTGATTTTTGTTCAAAATCAGATGATTCACTATTATTTAATTCATATGATGTTACTAATAAATCAATATCATTTGAAGTTAAATTTTTACGTCTAAAAGAGCCACAAATTTGGAAAACTATATTATTATCTAATTTATCAAAAATATCAAATAGAAATTCGCGAATTTGTGTAATTTCAGATCTTGGTATTTTATTTTTTACTTTACCAAAATATTTTAATCCAATTTTTACATTATCTGGTACTATAACTTTACCTTCTTTTACTAATTTTTGTAAATCTTTTACTGATTGTAATTTATAATCTTCAATTAACTTTTTTGCATATTTTTCTCCTATTCCAAATATTGTTAATAAATCTTCATATACTAAATTTTGATTTTTATTATATAATATTGTATCACAATCATTTTGATTGCAAAAATCATCAACTTCTGTTAATTTATTATTTTCAAGAAAATTATCAATTCTACTTAATGTACCTTTTCCAATACCTTGTATACCAATTAATTGATTTGATTTTGTAATTTTATCAGGAAATATTTTTATCTGTTTTGAAGAATTTTTTAAACTAATTATTTTATGCTTGTAAACTATTTTTAATTTTGGATCATTTATGTTTTTATATTGATGCTCGTATATTTTTATTAATTTTCTAAATTCTAAATATAATTTATTATTGTAAGGATTAAGGGTATCAAGATCAAGTGAATCTTGTGTTTTATTTTTTCTCATATTTTAAATAATTATTTATTTTATTAATATTAATATTTTTTAACATAAACAATAATTATTAAATTAATTAATTGGGTATAAAATGAATGACAATATATTTTTTCCAGATATGAATGGCAAGAAAATATTATTAGATGATGTTGCAAAATATAGTATAACTTTACCTGAAAAGGCAGAGATGATATCAGAAATTATAAAAAAGAATTTTTCCCTAGTATTTCCAGATTATAATGCAAATAATTTAACAATAACAGATGCAATGGCATGTGTTGGTGGTAATACGTTATCATTTAGCAATCATTTTAAAAATGTAATAGCGAATGAGATAAATGTAACTAGATATCAATATTTAATGAATAATATGAATGAATATCAAAAAAAGAATATTGTATATTATAATGATAATTATTTAAACTTAATAAAAAAGTTAAAGCAGGACATAGTATTTATTGATCCGCCGTGGGGTGGACCTATATATAAATCACAATATAAAATGGATATTGCATTATCAAATGATAATAAAGAAGATCCCAAAGATGTAAAATTACATGAATTAATCAATGAATTATTTAGTCAAGATAATACGAAGATGATAATATTTAAATTACCAATTAATCATGATAGAGAAAATTTTCAAAATAAGATTTATAAGAATAAAATGATATGTTTAAAGAATATGATGTTAATAATGGTATTTAACAAAATAGAAGAGGATAAATAAATTGAAAAAGTAAAAAATTATTGAAAAGTTTAGGGTATAAAAGATATTTAATATTTTTATTAAGAATAATAAATATGGCTGAAGTAAACAAAAATATCATAAAACCATCTACAGATGATGTATATATTAATATAATAGATTGGTATTCAGAGAATGAAGGTGATGAAGAAGATAAAAAATATACTATTCGATTTTTTGGCAGAACTAATACTGGTTTATCAATGACAGTAACTGTTAGTAATTTTTTTCCATATTTCTACATAAAGATTCCAAGGAGTTGGACAATGACGCAAATAAAAAAATTTATTAATTCTTTAAAAGCTATGAGTAAAGATCATGGTAGATATATTTATGATTTTCAACCAATGGAATGGAAAGAATTTTATGGATTTAAGGGTGAAAAGAAATTTGTATATTTAATGATACAATTTCAAACAAGTGATTCAATGAGATTTTATCATAATAGATCTAATGATGGTATATTAGATGTTAGAATAGATGGTAAAGTAGAAAAATTCCCATTATATGAATCAAATATTGATCCAATGTTACGTTTTATGCATATTCAAGATATTAAATCTTGTGGTTGGGTAATGTTGCCAAAGGGTAAGTACAGGCAAGAAAAAGGTGTTGCAACTTTCACTGATTATCACTTGAAAATTAATTATGAAAATGTAATTTCCCAGCAAAACTTTCCAAAAGATGCACCTAAATTAGGTTTAGGAAGATTCACGATATTATCTTATGACTTGGAGTGTTATAGTCACGACGAAGAATTTCCTCAACCAGATAGAATAGAAGATCCAATTATTCAAATTGGTATGGTATTTTATACATTTGGTGATCAAGATATGAAACGATATATTTTAACATTAAAAAATTGTGATAATATCGAAGATGCAACTGTCAAAAGTTTTAAGAAAGAAAAAGATATGCTTATGTGTTTTCAAGAATTAGTTCAAGAAATTGATCCTGATATTATTACTGGTTATAATATTTATGGTTTCGATGAAAAATATATTGCATATCGTGCTAAAGCATTAAGATTAGATGAATTTGGATTTCTAAGTAGATTAGGTACTAGAACAGAGTTTAAGGAGAATGTTAAATTATCTTCAGCAGCGTTAGGTGATAATCTTATGCACTATTATCATACTGTTGGTCGAGTTAAAATCGATTTTATGAAGTTAGTACAAAAGGATTATAAATTAAATAGTTATAAGTTAGATTCAGTTGCTGAACATTTTATGAAAGAAATTATTAAAAAGATAGAAATTACAGATGATAAAACTAAAATTTATCTTAAGAAAAAAGGTGATTTTAAAGTTGGTAATTTCATTAAAATTTCTGAAGAAGATGACGTTATCAGTGATAAATTAAAAATTATTGGCATTGGTGATGGTTATATTGAAATTCGTGGTAATTTAAGTCATATTCTTGATAATGAAATAATTGAAACAAATATGAAACAACATTTATATTTTTATGCTGGTATGGTAAAAGATGATTTATCACCAAAAGAGATGTTTAGATATTATGAAGATGGTGCATCTGATAAGATTGCAACTATTGGTAAGTATTGTATTCAAGATTGCGTTTTACCAATTAAACTCATATTGAAACTTAACAAAGTTCCAGAGAATATGGAGATGGCAAGTATTTCTAGTGTTCCTATGCAATGGATCTTTTTAAGAGGCCAAGGCGTTAAATCTTTCTCTCTCGTTGCAAAGAAATGCCGCAAAAAAGGTTATCTTATTAAAGTATTACCAAAAGTTCATAAAAATGAAGATGATGATGAAGTTGGTTATGAAGGTGCAATTGTTCTTACACCTGAACCAAAGTTTCATCGTGTACCTATTTCAGTTAATGATTATTCATCGCTATATCCTAGTTCAATGATTGCAGAAAATATTTCACATGAAATGTATGTAGATGATCCACAATATGATAATTTAGAAGGATATATATATAATACAATTAAATTTGACCAAAAACATGGTGATGGAAGTAAAACAGAAATGGTATGTAGATATGCAAAAAAAGAAGGTGAATTTGGAGTGATTCCAGAAATTCTTAGTGATTTGTTGACAGAAAGAAAGCAAGTAAGAAAATTAGAAGAAGCTGAAACTGATGTATTCATGAAAGCCGTTTATAATGGCAGACAGTTAGCGTTAAAAGTAACTGCAAATTCTTTGTATGGACAAATTGGTGCTTCAACGAGTCCAGTATGTTATGTAAATTTAGCAGCATCTACAACTGCAGTAGGTAGAGGACAAATTATGTTAGCAAAAAATTTTGTAGAAGGTGATTTCAAAAGTATATTAGAATATATTTACGAAAATAGAAATAATAAAGAAAAATTGTACGAATTTTATAAAGAAAAATTAAAGAACAAAATGGGTAAACATTTAGCAGACGATGAAAAAGAAACATCTTTTGTTACAAAAGTTGTTACAGACGTATTTGATAAATATTCTATTAATCCTGTAGTAGTTTATGGTGATAGTGTAGCAAATTACATGCCAGTATTAATATCAGAATTAATAAATAATAAACATGAAATTAAAGTTGTAAAAATAGAAGATTTAGGTAATTATGGTATATGGAAATTATGTACCGATTCTGATAAAGAATATTGTGAATTAAATAATATATATTCATGGACTGATGATGGATGGAAAAAAATAGATCGAGTAATTCGTCACAAATTAGCATCTCATAAAAAAATACTACGTGTTATTACTAATAGTGGTTTTGTTGATGTTACTGATGATCATTCACTTATTAAAAATGATAATAGTATTGTATCACCAAAAGATTTGAAAATTGGTGATAAATTATTACATCATAATTATCCTGATATTAGATCAACTTGGATTGATACTTCTTCATATTATCATGAAATTAAAGATAATCTTGTAAATTGTTTTGATATAACAACTGATGATTATGTATCAATGGCATATTACAGTATGTTAGTAAGTAATAATATAAATCATGCAAATTATAAAATGGAAAATGGTAAAATAATCATGAAATTAGATTGTGAATATTATGATAACAAAATAGTTAGTATTACTGAAATTGATTATCCAGAAGGTGAATATGTATATGATTTAACTACTGAAAATCATCATTTTCAAGCGGGTGTAGGACAAATAATTGTTCATAATACAGATTCTATATTTAATAATTTTGGTATAGCTGATAAGGAAACTGGTGAAATTATACATACAAAAGAAGCAGTTATGCCTTCTATCTATTTAGGTATGCTTGTAAGTAAATTAGTACAAGCAAGACAAAGATATCCACAAGAATTGTCGTATGAGAAAACATTCTTTCCGTTTGCGATATTTTCCAAAAAAAGATATGTTGGAAATAAATATGAAAATGATGATGTAGAATTTACACAAACATCTATGGGTATCGTATTAAAAAGAAGAGATAATGCGCCAATTGTTAAAAAAGTATTAGGTGGAATGGTAGATATTATGATGAATGAAATTGATTGTGCCAAAACAATTGCATTTACTAAAAAAGCGATTAGAGATGTATTCAAAGGAAAATATCCTGTAAAAGATTTTGTTACTTCAAAAACATTCAAAGATGAAAAGAAATATAAGAAAACTGTGAGAAAAGATGCAAAAGGTAATCCAGTATTAGATGCAGATGGTAATGAACAATTAATAGTAAATATAGCGCATGTAATGTTAGCAATTAAAATGATCAAAGAAAAGAGAAGTTATGCACCTCAAATGAATGATCGAGTACCATTTGCATATATTGAAGTACCGAAACTAAAGGGACAAAAGGTGTTACAAGGGGAGAAGATAGAACATCCAGAATATATTATAGCGAATAATTTGAAGTTAGATTATATGTTTTATATAACGAACCAGATTATGAATCCAGCGATACAATTCTTAGAATTAGTAACTGATAAACCAGAAGATGCGACAACATTATTTAATGATTTATTAGAAGAAGAGAATTGTAAGAGAAAGGGTAAACCATTTATGAAAACACCATCATTAGATAGATGGTTAAAATAATTATTTTATATAAATTTTTATTATAATATTAAATTTTTATAATAAAAATATATGGGAGATATATTTGAATTAATAGATAAAAAAAAATTTGATGAAATTAAAAAATTAGAAAGAATTAATTTATCACAGAAAAAATGTAAAATGGATGTTTTTGAATATGCAATATCAAATTTATATCAAGGTAATTCTGATGATCTAAAAATATTAATTTATTTAGCAGGTTTTGAATATAATGAAACTAATCATTATTTATTTAATAAGATTGATGACAAAATATTATTTATTTTATTTTTAAAAAATTATAAAAAAATAAATAAAATTGATATTGAAGGAAACCCATTATGGTTTTATTTAATAAAATCTCGATTTTTTATACAAGAAAAATTATATGAAAATAAATACAGTGATATTGATTATTCATTTCCAAATTTTAGAGGGAATTATGTACATTCTATAGTATTTTATACTTACATTGATAATAAAAATATAACAGCAGATCAATTATATAATTTTTATATGTTTTTAATACAAAATAATTACGAATTTAATATAAATGATGAAAATAGTACATTAATAGACATATTAATAAAAAATGATATGTGGAATGAAACAATAACTAATGATAGTATAAAAACAATTTTATTATTATTTGAATATGAAAAAAGTAAAAATATTAATATTAATTTAATAAAAAAGTTTTTTTATAATTTTTATGAATCATATATTACTATGCCAAGTTTAATAAAAGATTATCCATCTTATAATCAAAATGTAGTAAATAAAATATTAAATCAAAAAATGAATGTAATAAATTATAAAAATATTAATGAAAAAGATAAAATAGAGTTGATAGGATCCTTTTATAAAAATTATGTTAATTTAGACAATGAAATTTACATAAGAAGTATACATCCAATTATACATAGTTTTGATGTATTTTTAGAAATAACAGATAAAATAATAAAAAAGGTAAATAAAAACAATTATAGATTAGTTGTAGGAGAGAGTTTAAATAAAATAATGTATTTATTTGATAATTTAACAAAAACAAATAGTAATTATATAGCATTTAGTGGATCATTTTATTTATATAATTTTGAGGAAAATAAATTAATATTCAATAAAAAAAAATATGATAGATTTGTAAAATTTGGATTAGATAATTATAAAATATTAATGAATAAATGCATAAAAGAAATTAAAGATTCTGATGAATTATATATATTTGATTTTGTTGCAACTGGTAAAGGAATTTTAAGTTTTTTACATTTATTTAGAGAACTATATCCTAAAGAATATAAAAAAATTCATTGTGTATTTACCTATTCTGAAAAAAATCATTTATACAAAACTATTAAAAAAGAATTTAAAAAACTTAAAATTAAAACAACTTTTATTGAGATTCCATATGTATTATTAAAAGTATTTTATGATGAATTATATGAAGATAGATGTATTAAAAAAATGCCAATTAGTAAATTTACAGCTATACATGAAGGTGATACATCTGATGAAGAATATCCAAAATCTTGTAATTTAAATAAATGTAATTTAATGAAATTTTATATATTGGATCAATTGGAAAAAAGAAATTTAATATAAAAATTTAATAAATAATTAAATTTTTATTTAATTTAATACTTAACGGTAGTGTTTGATTTGTATGTCTGATGTGTTTAATGATGATGTTGATGTTAAATAATCTTCTGTTTCTCCACCAGAATCACTATCTAAATCATAAGTATCTTCAGTTGCATCCATATCAGTCATATCAGTTTTTGTGCGTCTAGATGATTTTGTTTTTGCTTTAGATGATTTTCTGGAACTCTTTCTAGACTTTGCACCTTTTCCGCCTTTGTGTGATTGAGAGTTATTTTGAGAATCCTTATGTAATGATTTTAAAATTTCTTTTAATTCAGTATCTAATTGTTCACCACCAGATTGTTCAGATGATTCAACTGCATTATTTTCATCTTCTTTCATTTTTTCTTCCTTCATATTTTCATCTTCTGTGTTTTTTTCTTCAGTTTGCATTTTATCTTCAGATGTAAATAAGTTTTGGTTTTCTAATGCACCACCACGAAGATTTATAATAGATGCATTATTAACAGGTGCTGGAGGTGCTGATTCTGTTAAATTATCTAAAATATTTCTTAAATTTTGTAAAATATTAGAACCACCTACTAAATTAAAATTTTCAGTTTCAGTTAATAATCTTTCTATTTGATTAATATTATTATTTAAAAATAATGAATTACCATTTTCAGTTAATCTTTCAGAATTTAATATTAAATTTCTTAAATTTTGGATTATATCACCACCATTTTGATTTTCATTTAATACTCCAGGTATTAAAATTTCAGTTTCAGTAAAAGGTAACTCTTCTGATGTAGTTGCAAATACTTCATTATTTTTTAAGTTATCTTCTGTATCACCAGATACAGCATTAACAAAATTTTTAGAATTAGTTATAAAAGTTGAATCTAAATTATTTTTTGTAAGATTTGATTCATCTTTTGAATCCCAAGCATTATTATTTTGTTCTTCAGATGAATCACCACCTAATAAATTTTGGATTTTGGATATAATAACTTCTTGTTCATTACTTTGGTTACTAGTGCTATTAGTATTTCCCATGATATAATTTTATTTAGAAATTTATTTTAAATTAATTAATTAACTTTTAAAATAAAAAACTAAAATATTTGTATGATGCAAGAAATATTAGTTTTTAGTTTAGTAGCTCTAATAATTTATTTAGTACATACATTAAAAAATAACGGGCTATCAAGATTTGAATCAGGTGATCAAATATTCATGGTACAAGACTTACCTGATAAAAATAAAGCAGTTGATATGTTAATTAGTTTAAAAAAAGACTTAGCATTAGTTGCTAGAAAATCATTAGATCGTGCACGTGAAGAAAAAAATAAAAATTTTGAAGAATATATAAATATAATAGTTAATAAATTAAATACAGTATTTATAAGAGAAGTAGAAAAAGATAGTCCTTACACTAGTTATAGTGTAAATAAAGGAGAAGAATTAGTATTTTGTCTAAGAAATAAATCTTCACATGAATTTTATGATTACAATAAAATATTATATGTAGCAATTCATGAAATTGCCCATATAGGTTGTCCTGAAGTAGGCCATACTAAATTATTTTTTGAGTTAAATAAATATATATTAGAAACTGCACAAAATATTAATATTTATAAATTTGTTGATTATAATTCAACACCTGAAGAATATTGTGGAATACAAATATATACTAACGTTCTTAACTACAATTTTTAATTTAAAAAATAAACAATATATTTTTTAAATCAAAATGTCAAGTATCGTAAATATTTTTAATTTAATTAAATCAGTTTTATTTAATCCCTATATTGTTGGTTTTAGATTCTGGAATGTTATCTATAAATCATATTATAAAGTATTTGATATTACTCCTTTAAACGATCATGATAATTTAAGAAAATCATATTTATTAACTGTTTGTTATAGTTTATTATGTACATTATCTTCTCCTTATAGTTTTTATTTATTAATTTGGATGAATCCAAATTGGTTTTTAACTTACATAAGTAATACTTTCTATTATATGTCAGTTACTTATTTTATATCTGATTTATATCATGGTTGGTATTATTATAAAAATATATTAGATAATTCATTTTTGTTATCATATTTTCATCATACAGTATATGTAGGATTATTTGCATATTGTAATTATTATGATAAATTAAATTATTGTTTATTAGGAATACCATTTGAAATACCATCAGTAGTTAGATCATTAGGATATATAAATAAAGATTTTAAGGATAATAAATTATTTGGGCAATTATTTTTTATATTTAGGATAATTTATAATATAGTATTGCTTGTATATTTTTATAAAATTAAGTTATTTGATTTTTTTATATTTGGTTCGGCAACAATGACTTTACATTCATATTGGTTTTATGGGTATTTAGTAAAATATAAGATAATATAATATAAAAAATAAATTATTAAATAAAAAATTTAATAATTTATTCTAACTAGTAATCATGAGTAAAGAATTAGTAAAAAATTTGTATAAACCTTACAAAATTATCTACAGATATAGAAACAATAATAGAAAGATACAATACTATTATTATATATTCCTTGGTAATGTACCTAATAATATTAAACGTATTGTTCAAAAATTTACAAATTTAGACTTCTTTCATACTTTATTAGAATTATCACCTGACGAAATAACTATATTAGAAAATTATTATGATTCTTATTGGTATGAGAATTTTTTCTTAAGTGATCATTTAAAAAAGAGTAAAAAAATATTTAATAAAATAAACGAAAAGGAAAAATTAGAAAAAAAATTAGGAAAAGAATGGATTGAAAAACATATACTTGCATCTAAAAAAACTAATTTAGTTTATTCATATACTGGTAAAATTAAAATAGAAAGACTTAAAAAACAATTTTTAGAAGAAAAAGATCAATTAGGTGGTAATATCAATCAACCTATTAATGAAACTATTAATAAATTAGATAATGACCAGATTGAAGAATTAGATAATTCTTTAGATAAATTAGATAGCGAAGATGATGAATTAGAAGATGAATCACAAGAAGAAGTTGATGAAGAAGCAATTACATCAGATAATGAGGTATTTGGAGAAGCGGAATCGGCGGTAGTAAAAGAAGAGTTAAATGAAGAATTAGATTATAATATGAATGAATTAGAAGAAATGCACATGATAAATGAAGATATTGATAAAGATGCAGATAAAACTAAAAAAATGTTACAAGAAATATTAGAAGAAGAAGCATATAGAGCCAAAACAAGAAAAGAAAGAAATATTCAATTTGATTCATCAAATGATAATAATAATTATAATGCTGAAATTTCAGATATTTATGACAAATTTTATATATTTTCACAATTTATTTATCCTGATGATACAATATTAAATTTAAAGAAAAAAATATGCATAACAATAGAAAAAAATAAAAAATTTGAACAAACTATGCCTTTTTTTATTCCATCTAGAATTTATACTTGGTCTGAATATTCTTATAATCAATATAATGGAAGTAAATTTGAAGAAAAAATAGATCATGTTATGTTAGGAAGAAATTGGTTAAGACAAAATAATTTATTACAATTAGATATTGTACCATTAGAAAATTTTCATGATTATGAAATTTTAAAAGGTAATCTTGGTGTAATAAAAGAAAGTATGAATAGATATGGTTCAAGAATACATACAGAAGATAACAATCAAGTAATTTTAAATGATTATTTAGATTTTATACCTAATAATGAAATATTTTTTACAGATATTTATACTGAGTTAGGTAAAAATTATAAACCTAATCAAGAAACTCTAAAAAATTTAGTTGATTATTATGTTAAAATTTATTTTACTGAATCATTAATTGATTTCCCTAATATTATTGAATATCTTAATAATAATCAAGAAAATGAATTAAAACGTATTAGACAAATAATAACAACTATTGATAATGATTTGTCATTAGAAAATCAAGTTATGAATTATGTAGAACGAGAATTCATAAATTCAAATGAATATACTAGATATTATAAGGACAATTTTATTACTCAAACTACAACACATGTATCATTATATATTACTAATTTAAATGGTCGTGAAATTAATTTAGAAAAAGAAACTACTATATCAAGTTTATTAAAATTCGATTTACATAGAATCTTTGAAAATTTCTTACTTTCTGAAAAATATCCATACATCCAATATCAACCTCCAGATGCTGCTGGTTGGCATAAATTTAGAACTATTTCTCCTGAATACGATAGAGAAGCAATTCAAAGTAAATGGTTAGAATCAAATCCATATGGTATTAGTTTTAAAATTAAAGTTGATATTAAAGGTGGATCTAATAATAAATATATATCTGTAAAATTAAGTGAATTTGGTAGATTAGAATATAAAACTCAGTGGAAAGAAGAAGATGGAGCAACTTTTGATGATATTAATAATACATTCCAATATATTCAAGATTTAATTATGAAAATTAATGAAGAAAACAATCATTTTAAAATTTATGTTCCAAATAAATCAGATTTTAAATTCGCATTTATTAATAATATCCAAAGTTTTGAATTACCTACTCTTGGTAAAAATAAAGATAAATCTTTCGTTATTAATCACAATGATTTATCAGACTTTTGTAGATTATTTTTTCCATATATATCAGTTGTTATTGAACCAAGAAAAAGAGAAGGTAAAGATAAAAAAACTGGAATTGATGAAAAAAGTAAATATGGTACCTACTTAAGATACAAAAGAGTTTCAAACTATTATAACGAAAATAACATCGAACGTCGTATTAGATATTTCTTAAAGAATTATGAATATGATGAAAAAGGTATTGTAAAAGAAATCAGTTCTCAATATAATTTAACTGATACAGTTGCATTACAAAAAATTAGGGAAACTCGTGATAAATATCCTTATCTCAAAAAAGCTCGTAATATTTTAAAGAAATTTGAAAATATTCCTCGTGCAAAACCATCTGGGGCAGAAGTAGATATACAAGGTAAATCAAGAGAAAATTATAAAATTAGGGTATCTGGGGCGAGATCACAATGGCAATTAAATGAAATTTTAAGATTAATGAACATTATATTATATTTATATGTTGATATATATCACTTAAAAAATCCAGATAGAAAAGAAATGATGAACATTTTAAAGAATTTAAACAATATCGCTAAAAGAAGAAATCTTGTTGAAGAATTTTTAGATATTCCTGAAGAAATTAGAACAGTTAAAAAAATCACTAAAATGGATAAAGATAGATTAGGTTTTAGACCAGAAAAAGGCCAAAATCATTGGTCTCGTAATTGTCAAAATAGTGGTACTAAAAAAAGACAACCTACTCAACATACAACTGAAGTAGATTTAATGAAATATGGTTATGTATTAAATCCAGAAACTAAGAGTTATGAAAAGAAAATTAAAATAAATGGTAAAGATACTGTATTAAAAGCTATAAAAATTCCAACTGAAAATAGTAATTTATATTATACATGCGATATTGAAGTTAATAAAAAATATAGTTATATAGGATATTTAACAAAAAGTAAGCATCCATCTGGTTTATGTATGCCTTGTTGCTTCAAAAATGATTCATTTAATACAAAAAATGCAAAGAAAAAAGAAATTAATGAAAAATGTTCAAATAAAGGTATCATGGAATCAGTTAGTGAAATTAAAAATATAAAATCTGATAAAATTTATATTTTACAAGAAACAAATAAAGTTCAAGAAGGTAGATTCTCCTTTTTACCTGAATATCTCGATATTTTCTTTAATAAATTAGTTTCAAATGATAAATTAATTAAAAATCATTATTTAACTCAATCTAAATCAGGTTATTTCTTCAAATATGGTGTTTCTAATCAAAAAATATCTTATTTAAGCGCTATCGCTTCTATTCTAGGTTTAGAATATAATGATATTGTTGAACAAATTACTAAAGATATTGATGATATTTTATTTATATGCTTAAATAATGGTGAAATTAAATTACGTTTTGGTGAATTAGATACATATAAAGCTTATATTGAAAATGGATTAAATATAACACATGAATTTTTAGATGATTTAATTTGTTATAAATACAATATAAATACTTTTATTTTTGAAAAAAGAACTTCAAAAAGAATAAATGAAAATAATGAGTGGATTAAATATGATGATTATCTATTAATTTGTAAAAATACAGAAAATTATAATGATTATATTAATAAACATAATGCTATAATTGTAAAAGATGATAATTTATATTTTCCAATATTCAATTTACAAAAAGATCATTCAAAGAAAGAAAAATATATTAATATTACAAAATTATTTAAATATGTTGATGAAGAAAATGATATTATAAATAGAATTAATAAATATTATTCATTAAATTGTCTACAAAATAATAAATTTTCAAATGATCTATTTTTTAATAGTAAAGAAATAAAAACTATGTTGAAACCTCAAAATGCAATTGTTGGACAAGTTATTGATGCCAGATATAAATGTAGATTTTTGTTAATTAAAGGCTTAAATAAAAATATTTTCTTATTTCCTATTCAACCTTCTGGTTGTTTGAATGATGTATTAATTTATAAAACATTCACTGATAATTTAAATTCATTAAATTCATCAATTAAATTCATATTCGATTTAGATATTAATATTGTCCCTAAAGGCGTTGTTTATAGTCAAAAAATTAAAGATAAATTTTTAATTTCTGGTATTTATATTAATGAAAATATTATTTTACCTGTAACTGTTTCCCGTTTGGATGAAACAGAAATTAAAAGATTAGCCAAAGAATTTAAATTAAGAAATTTTATGATTATAAATAAAACTGACGATGATATTATTGACAGAGAAATATTAAAAGGAAATGAAAATTTTATTATAGATGATAGAATTTTAAAAGTTAATAAATTAAATTACATTGAAGAAAGCTATGATAGATTTAGATTAGAATTAAGTGAATATATAAATCAAAATTTAAAATTTAAAAAAGAATTAGAAGAAGTAAGTAATATTAGTATTAAAAAAATTATTGAACTTTTAGATAAAATATGCTCTAATTTTATTAATATATCTCCTAAATTACCTAAATTAGATAATTATAAATTTACTAATTTTAGACAACTTTGTAGATTAGATGAAAAATGTACACATATCCATTGCAGTAAGGTTGGTAAAACATGTCAATTACAATTAACAAAAGATATTCTTGATCAATTTAAAATTAGATTAAGTAATGAAATATTCTACAATATTATTAAAAGACAAGAAATTCTTAGAAATAACACTTATAGTGTTCAAGATATCCATGAATATGATTTCTTTTCTAGTAAAGAAAATGAAAGAATTATTAAAAGTAGTAATTTAACTTTAGATTCTATATTAAAAGAAATATATGGTGAAAATAATGTACCAATTATAGGTAAGAAAAAATTAATAAAAGTAAATGCTGAAATTGAATTATATCCTCCTAAAATTTTTGGTAAAAAATTAGAACAATTAGTTAAAAAAGATAATGGTTTTTATCGTGCAATCGTTAATGGCTTTTATTGGCAAAAAAATAAATTATTAGAAATAGAATATAGAAATTTAGGATATGAAAGTACTTTACAAAATGATATTATAAATTTATTAAAAGGTAAAATTATAAATTGGTTATCTGATGAAAACAACCTTAAAAACTTATTAAATTATTTTGATATTAAATCACTACCAAATCTTAAAGAAAAATTAGTATCTCAAGAACCTCTTGATCCATTATACAAATACGAAATTTTTATTTTATCAGAATTATTAGATAATAAAATTATTATTTCAAATCAATATGATGAAAAATTAATTGAAATCGGTAAAAGTGATAATATTATAGAAATAAAATTCGATATTTTTAATAATTTAATTACAAAATTCTACTCTATTTTATCTATTAATTAATAAAAAATAATTATTTTTTATTAATATGCCGAGAAATACTAAAAAAATATCTGAGAGTTTAAAAGAAGAAATAATTCAACGCAGATTAAATAAAATATTTAAACCATATCGTAAATCTTCTAGACGTAATAGTATTAGTATTGAAAATATTAATGAAGAAATTATTCAACAAAAAATTAATAATATTAGTATTGAAAATATTAATGAAGAAAAAATTCAACAAAAAATTAATAATTATTATATTGAAAAATCTTTTATTCCTCCTTTAAACATTCGTACTATCGCTGTTCCTAGATTAGCTATTGAATTAAATTCTAATTTAATGTCAGAAATTCCCTCTACTTCTACTCCAACTTTACCTACTCCACCTTTAACTGCACCACCTTTACCTACTCCACCTTTACCTACTCCACCTTTACCTAGTCCATCTTTATCTGCACCTATAGCAGATACAGAAGAAGAAAAAGCTGCAAGTGAATCTTTAGTAAATTTATTTTCTGAAGCAGAAGATGAATTTGAAAAAGAAGCTGAAAAACGTAAGAAAGAAATAGAAGCCAAAAGAAAATTAGAAAGTTTAGCTAAAAAGTATCGCAGAAAATTAATTAAAAAAGCAGCAGATGAAGAAGCTGATAGACTTGCAGCAGAAGCTGCTGAAGCTGCCACTAAAGCAGCAGAAGCTGTAGCTCAAGCAGAAATAGAAAATAGAAAACAAATTGGTAAAATTGCAGCAGCAGATGCAGCACGAATTGCTGCTCAAAAAGAAAATGAACGTCTTGCTGCAGTAGCAGAAGCCGCTCGTCTTGCAGCAATTGCTGAAACCGCTCGTATAGCAGCTGAAAAAGAAGCCGCTCGTATAGAAGCTGAAAAAGAAGCCGCTCGTATAGAAGCTGAGAAAGAAGCCGCTCGTATAGAAGCTGAGAAAGAAGCCGCTCGTATAGCAGCTGAGAAAGAAGCCGCTAGAATAGAAGC
>JACCED012340427.1_pt1 | contig 25000 bp, 26 predicted proteins | sample 7455021 | NCBI WGS metagenome assembly JACCED01 (sample SAMN15323456, study PRJNA562643) | freshwater metagenome | isolation source: river surface water | place: USA:Blue River Watershed | collected 2017-08-19
CACCCAAAAAATCAGGCGTTTCGCTCGCGGTCTTGGGGTATGGTCTTGGCCTGACCACAGCCCTGGCCGGCGTATGGGCGTTTTATCCAGGCATCTGGCAGGCCCGTGCCCGGCCGCCTGAAGCGGCCCTATCGCAGACGACGCTCAGCCTTGAACATGCTTCGGTCCGGGCGAACTTCGCCTTGGCGACGCTTCGCCTGCAATTTGCCGCCAGTTCTTCCCGGCCCTGGTCGCGTGAATTTGATGCCTTGCAAGCCTTGGCGCCTGCCGGGGCCATTCCGCAGCCCTTGATCGCGCTGTTGCAGGTGCATGCCGTGCGCGGCGTGCCGAATGAGGCGGAGCTGCGCGAGCGGTTTGCCGAACTCGCCCCGCAATTGCCCCAGCGCTTGAGCGGCAATGCCTCCCCCTTCGATCGCCTGGTTTCCAAGGCGCAATCGGTGGTGGCGAATTTGGGCCTGATGGAAGCATCGCCCGAGCAGCGGGAGACCGTGTCCATCACGACCATTGAGGCGCAATTGCGCCGCGGCAATCTGCGCGGCGCGCTGACTGACTCGGAAAGTCTTGATCCGGGGCTGCGCCCGTATCTCGCTTCCTGGTTGGTAGACTTGCAGGCCCGTGTGGCGGTTGAGCAGGCGATCAACGAAATTCTCGCTATTGCGATTGGGAATAAGGATTAATTTCATGTTCAACCTGGGTTCAATTGAAAAATTTGGCGGCAAATTGCTGAAGACCGGTGTTCTGGCCCTGGGCTTGATGGGGGCCTATGCCGCGGATGGTCTGGCGCAGACACCGCGTGGCGCATCCACTGAGCGTGACGGGCTTTGGGTGCTTGCTTCTGGCTCCACGATCCATGTGGCGCGTGAATTGGTGTCATCTTTCGGCTCGGCCTATCAGGTGGCGGCGCCGCCGCGGATTGATTCAATGGCGACCCCGCAGGCATGGGCTGCTTTCTGCTCTGGCGTCGGTGCCAGGACGCCAGATATTTTCGTCACAACCCGCCGGGCGAGCGCGAGCGCAATGGAACAATGCGTGGCGCGTGGCGTGACGGAGATTGTTGAAGTTGAAATCGGCCTGGGCGCCTTGGTGCTCGCCGTGAAAAAAGGCGACACCATCTCCGCCATCACGTCGGAGGATGTGTGGCGTGCGCTGGCTGCGGAAGTTGTTGTGTCCGAGGAATTCGCGCCCAATCGCCAGGCTCGGTGGTCCGATGTGTCGCCGCGTTTGCCATCCTCCGATATTCGCTTCGTCGTGCCTTTGCCGGTGGGCTCCACGCGCTCTTTCTTCGAGAATTTGGTGATGGAGGCTGGCTGCCGGCATAATTCGACGGTGCGGCTGATTTTTGAAGCTTCGTATCGGCGCGCCAAATGCATCACCATGCGTCAGGATGGGCGCGTGCTGGAACGGCCTGTTGATGAAATCCCCGGTGAAATCCTGCGAGGCGCGCCTGGCACCATAGGTGCGGTGAGCCTGAGCCAGCTTCGCGCCAGCGGTGGGACATTGGTGGCCTTGGAATTGGATGGCGCCGTGCCCAGCATGTCGAGCATTGCCAGCCGTGACTACCTGCCTTCCGTCCACATGTATGTCTATGCCAAGAAGCAGCATAGCCGTGCCCAGAATGGTGTTGGTGTGGTTCGCGGTATTCGCGAATTCATGACCATGGCCGTGAGCGAACAGATGGCCGGCCCCGATGGTCGTCTTTCTTCCACTGCCGGCCTTGTTGCCTTGGATCCTGATGCGCGCGTTCGCCAGCGTTCCATCGCTGCTAACCAATCCACGATGTCCCGTTGATTTAAGGGAAGGATAAAACAATGCGTGCTGCTTTGATCATATTCGCTTCAGTTTTTCTGTTTCAGGCCCAGGCTTTCGGTCAGGCAAATGCGCCGTCCCAGGCACCCCGTGCGGTGCCAGGCATACCTCTCCAGGAACTTGCGAACGGGGATACCTTCCTTGAAACCGTGGGGCGCTATTGGGAGGGGGTTCGCGGCCTTTTCTCAATCCGCTCCACCATGTCGGTCGCTTCTTCTGCACATGCTACCCAGACCAGTGATACTGATTTTCAATGGTTGATGAATATTGCTGGTTACAAATTGAAGGAAATTGAAAGCACCATCAGCCTGCTTCCAGGCCTTGGTTTGAATTTTGCGCAGGCCCGCGAATTGACCGATGCCGACCGGGACTATGTGGAGCGTGAATTGGAGCGGCATGCGCGCCTCTACCCCGGTCCTTTGGCCGCCATTCAGCGCAGCATTGTCTATGGCGTTCTTGAAGCGTCGGATTTGGGCAAGTTTGCAATCGACAAGGTGGAAATTGACCTCTTGCCGCTGCCCAAGGTGAAAATCCTGATGGCGCCGGTGGATGCGCCGCTCAGCCTTGAAACATCGCGCGTCTTGCGCGCCATTGAGCGATTGAATAACAGTATCAACGCGCAGACACCGCGCCAGCGTGGCACTCAGCTGCCGTCTTGGATCCCGGAAAATGGCATTGTGCCGATTTCTGCACCCAGGGAACGCCGGTTGTAAAAGATGCGGTCTTCCCTTCCTAACCTGCAACGGGCCGAATTGGACATGATACGAGAAGATCTTTCGCCTTCATCGGGACGTTTCAAGGAATTCTTGAAGCTGCAATTGCGGCGCCAACGATTTCTGACGCAGGAACAGGAAGCACGGCTGCTTGAGGAAGCCGTGCTTCGCTATCATTTGACCGCGGATGAGGCGAATGGTGCCTTGCGCGCAGCGGCCGATGATGCGGAAGTGGTCACCGAAGTCGAATTGGGGCAATCGACCGCCCAGTTGTTGAAGGCGATGGCGGATCGCCGTAATCGGGTGGATCGGGCGGATTTCGAAAAAGCGGCTGATTTTTACCGCAATCGGACCCATTCGGCCGTCAGCCTTGCGGAAGCAAAGAAGCGCGTGAAGCGGGTGATGGAAGAAAATGCGCTGGAACCCCGCCGGAGCGGCCGCCTGATACGTACGCGCCGCTGGTATCGGCAAATCGGAGAATGAGCTGAGACGTTCAGTCTCCGCAATGGTGAACCATTGCCAAGAATGGAATGGTTATTTTGGGGCCGCTTAGCACGTCATGGACATATCCCTAGCGCAGAGCATCGCCGGCCTGAGCCTTCCCCTTGCCGCGCTGATTACCATCATTGTGCCCATGTTGCTGGCGCTGGGCATTGGGTTGATCATCCATTCCCTGTTCACGCCGCAGGAATTGGCGGCCAATGCTTCAGTCGGCTATGTAAAATACGGCTTTCTGACGGAAATTTACGCCGCGATTGCAGCACTTACCCTGGTGGGCGCTTGGGATATCTACCAGACATCACGCGATAACCTGCAAAAGGAAACCGGCGCGCTTTACATGCTGGCCCTGAGTGCTGAAGCCTTCAACGCCCCTGAACAGCAGCAATTGGGCGAGGCGATGCGCTTTGCCATTCGCAACTACGCCGCCGCCGTGGCGAGTGAGGAATGGGTGGCCTCGCTCCGCAATGAAAGGTCTGAAGGGTCGGAAGTGGCGTTCCAGCATTTGGCGCGAACCTTCCTGATGGGCGAACCGACGACCAACGCCCAACAGGCCTTGGCACAAAATACGTCGCAGTGGATCAATAATGTTTCCGAAGCCCGCCTAGCGCGGCTTTCAATGATGTCGCGTACGATTTCAAGTCTGATCTGGACGCTGATCCTGACTGCCTCGGTCGCGGTCCTGGCCTTCCAGTGGTTTTTCGGCGGGCCCAGGCTTGGCATCCATTACGGGATGGGCTTGTTCATTTCCATCATTGTTGGTGGCATATTATTGGTGGCCATCAAGCTGGCCTTTCCCTTTGCTGGTGACACGCCGCTGCTATCACCCCGGCCATTCTTGAGTCTCATGGAAGTGCAATGACCGAACGGGGCGGGAAAACCTCTCCCAGGAAGAATGGTTGCGGTTGGGGCTTTCTGCCTGCTTTGAAGAAGGCATTGTCGCGTGTCTTGGCGATAGTGCTTTCCTTTGCCATTTGCATCACCCCCGTGGCTGCGCAACCAGAAAACGTGATCCGGCTTGCGGTAAGGGATAGTGATTCAGGCTGCGCTGTTGTTGCGATTTCACCGCAAGCGCTATCGGATGTCACGCGACGCATTTCTGAATCGACGCAGCATCTGAACCTTTACGCGCGCACCATATTTGATCTGATGGCGTCGTCGCGTTTTGCCGCGGCACGCGAAAAAGTACCGGCCTTTGGCGATTGGACCTTCGATTGGTTCCAAAGCTATGTGCTTTCCTATCGTGTGCTGGGCCGTTTGTTTGGCGCATTTCACAGGTTTCTTACCGAAGGTTGGCCTGACGATATTGCGCAGGCCATTTTGGATGATGTTGCGGCGCCTGTGCGCCTCGCCTTCCAGGAGAATATGCGCCAAGCCGGCGTCGATATCGCGCATCACATGGATGATTTGCGACTTATTTCAGTGGCGATCGAACAGGAATGGCAGAAAAGACTGCTGCCTCTGCGTTCCGAATTGCGCAGCCTGCCAACGGTTTCAGGGCCGGCCACCATGGTCATGGATCTTGCCGGCAATGATATCGGGGTGGGTTCCGCCTTATTCGCCGCAGCGCCCAAAACGATGAACCAATTCTTTGAAATCAATGAAGCGGATGCGGCGCTGGTGTTTCGTACCATGCGGCCAATCATTCCTCGCCTGGGCGCTTTCCTGCTACGCGCGACTGAATTTGGCGGTTTGATTGTTACCCTGGGTTTGCTTGGTTTCGCGATATCGGGACTGCCCGGCTTTATCGTGGGCGCCGCGGTTGCGGTACTTGTCTACTGGACCATTGATTGGATTTTCAATCGCACCGATGCGTATCTCAACCAGGCGGAGTTCGAGCGCTTGGCGCTTGAAACCATTGATGACGCGCAGAAAAAATTGTCAGAAAACGCCTTTGAGGCTTTCGACAAGGCGCTTCGCCAAAGGCTTAGTGTCATGATGCCACAGCCAGGAGCCTGCTCATAATGGCGCTCCAGGATCTCCAGACCGTCGGTCTTCGCATGGGTTTTTCCTACCTGTGCGTTTTCTCGACCTATAATGATTTTGGCATTTCGCTTTGGCATTGGTCGCCGAGCTGGGGCTGGGAATTCTGGCTGAAGGTCACGATATGTGTGCTGCTGGCGGGCGTGATCGCGCTCATGGCCTGGAGTACCTATGGCGTGCTCAAGATCAAAGGGCTTATTTTCGCGGTCGTCTTCGTCGCATCAATCTGGTTCACCATTATCGAGATCATGATGCTGTTCGATTATCCAAGCCCGGGTCTTGGCCTGATCCTGTTCGTTTCCTTCGCGACTATCTTGGGGATCGGCATCAGCTATTCATCCCTGCATTATAAGCTTGCTGGCATTGGGCATACGGAGTTGGTCGGATGATGAAAATGCCACCGCCAGCGGTACCGCTGCCGAATATCGAGGATTCCTATTTCGATTTCGTGATCAGCTGCATTGATCCGCGCTTTACCTTCCATACAGGCCGTCACATGGCCTCCCTCGGCCGTGATGGGCGCTATAGCGAATTCCAGATCGCGGGTGGCGCCCTTGCCGTGGTGGATGCCGATCGTCCGGCCTGGGCGACAGCGCTTTGGGATAATCTTGCGCTGACCGTGCAATTGCACGGCGTCACCCGCGTTGTGCTGATGGGGCATGCCGAATGCGCCGCCGTCAACCAATGGGCGGATCGTCAGCCGCAACTGCGCAACGCCGCGGAAGCCGCGCGGCATCAGGTGATCTTCGCAACGGCCGAACACGCGATCATTTCCCGTTTCCCGAGCCTCGCGGTGCAATGCCGTTTCATGGCGATGGATGGGCAGGTCACCAATTGCGCCTGCCAAGGTGCGGCGAGCTTGGCGTTTCCCTCTGCCGCATCCGGGGCTGGGCTCGGCCGTTCGACGACGCTCCGCAATCGGGAACGCTTTGGCGAATTGGTCAAGGCGGCGACACGGCGTGCGGTGCAGGATCCGGCTGAAGAAGCGCGCCTGCTGAGCCGTGGCGTGACCGATTACGGGCTTTCCGCCGCCGAAGCGAGAGAGGTCTATTTCGGTCTCAAGCCCGGGGATAATCCCGTGGCCGCGCATCGCCTGGAAGTTGAATTGGGCACTTTCCTTCGGGCCCGGGCATCCAAACAGGCGCAGATCCGCAAGGCGGATTTCGACATTGCAGTCAATCTGGCGATGCGCCTGAGCGAACGGCCTTTGACACGCCCTGCCGCGGAGGCGCTGGTGGAAGAGGTGATGGGCCGACTTGGCCTGAAGCGCAGGGGCTTCGGCGCCTTCCGCTTTTGATCTAGGGGGCATTGGCTTGATGGCGCCTGGGCGCGGGGCCTATGCTCCGCAGCCTATCGGCGCGGATCGGCGCGCCCTGCCACCTTAAGGATCTAAACATGCAATTTGGGCGCTTGGGCGTTTGGTCTTCGACCGACCGGTTGGATGCGGCAGGGCTGCGCGGCTTGCTGCGTAGCGTCGAAAGCAATGGTTATGGCACCTTGTGGTATCCGGAATCCCGCGGATATGAATCGATTGCCTTGGCCAGTTTTCTGCTCGCCAATAGCCAGAAACTCGTCATTGGCAGTTCGATTGCCAATATCTATGCGCGTGATGCCTTTACGGCGCGGCGCGCCTTGGCAACGCTGAATGCACTCCATGGCGGCCGTTTCGCGCTGGGCCTTGGCGTCAGCCATATTCCCATGGTGGAAGGCTTGCGCGGGCATCGTTACGAAAAGCCCATCCCCGCCATGCGCGCCTATCTGGAAGGCATCCGCAAAGGGGGCGATGCGGCGCTGGAAGGCCCGGTATTATTGGCGGCTCTTGGGCCGAAGATGCTGGCCTTGGCCGGCAGCGCCACTGATGGCGCGGTGCCTTACAATGTCACCCCGGAACATACGGCCCAGGCGGCGGCCATTCTGGGGCCGGGCAAGGTGCTGGCCGTTGAACAGAAGGTTTGTATCGAAACCAATCTGGAACGCGCCCGCGCCCTGGGGCGCAGGGAATTGGCGCGCTACATGGCGCTGCCGAATTACGTCAATAACTGGTTGCGGCTGGGCTTTACGGAAGCCGAATTGGCCAATGGCGGCAGTGATCGCTTCATTGATGCCATGGTGTTGAATGGCGATGCCGCCAAGGTCAAAGCGGGGCTGAGGGCGCATTTCGCGGCCGGTGCAACCCATGTCTGCATCCAGCCTGTCACTGATGATGGCGATGTGGCGCATCGCGATGCCATGCTGGCGGCCTTGGCCGATACCTGAACGGCCCAGGGCAAAGCCCCGACGCCCGCTACAGAATATCGGCCATGGCGCGGCGCCAGCGCTGCATGAAGGAGATGTGGCTGCCCATATCGGTGGCCGCTATCCGCTTATGGTATGACCCCGAATAGCAATTATGCAGCACGATATGCGTGGCCCCGGCGCGTTTCCAGGCCAGGGCTTCCGCTTGCCATTCCCTTTCCTGCCCCTCGGCGCAGGAGACCCAGACTTCCAGGCCGATGGAAGCCGGGTCTCGCCCCTCAGCTTCCGTCAGACGTTTGATCGTATCGAAACGCGCCACCACTTCATCGCCGGGCGGCAAGACCAATTGCATCCAGCCTTCGCCATAGCGCGCGATGCGTTCCAGGGTTTCGGGCACATGTCCGCCAAACCAGATCGGCAGCTTACCGCCGGGCGGGCGCGGATTGATGCCGACATGCGGCAGATGGTGCCATTGGCCGCTGAAATCGACAAAAGGCTCGGCCCATAATTTCTGCATCACCTCGATCTGTTCGACGCTGCGCTTGCCGCGATTGCGAAAATTCTCGCCAAGACCGATGAATTCAGCCTCATTCCAGCCAACCCCGACGCCCAAGCGAAACCGCCCTTCGCAGAGCACGGCAACGCCTGCCGCCTGCTTGGCCACCAGCGCGGTTTGACGCTGCGGCAGGATCAGGACCTGCGTTGAAAAATGCGCCTTGGGTGCAATGCCAGCCAGAAAGCCGAACAGCACGAAGGGGTCATGATAAAGATTGCTGGCCTTTGGCATGGTGGTGGGCGGCAATCGCGCCGGGTCCACACCCAGCACATGATCCGGCAGGGTCAGATCATCATAGCCCGCTTCAACCGCCAGGGCCGTGATGGCGCGGATTGTCGCCGGATCGCCGCCAATATCGCCCAAAGGCAAGGCATACCCCAGATGCATCGCGCCCTCCCGCCATAGCCTGTGAAGCCCGGTTCATGCCAGACTTGGACCAAGACTGGGCGCGGATGCTAGGCTCGTCCAGAGGCAAAGGAGAGACCATGGTGCTGACATTGGGCTATAAGGCATCCGCGGAACAATTCGCGCCGGCGCAATTGCTCGATTTCGGCGCCCTGGCCGAAGAAGTGGGCTTTGATAGCTGCTTCATTTCGGACCATTTCCAGCCCTGGAAGCACACGGATGGGCATGCGCCGAATTCGCTGGTCTGGCTTGGCGCCTTGGGGGCCAGAACGCGCCGCCTGGTCATGGGCACCAGCGTGCTGACGCCCACCTTTCGCTACCACCCTTCCATCATTGCCCAGGCTTTCGGCACGCTTGGCGCCATGTTCCCGGGCCGCGTCATTCTGGGCATCGGCACGGGGGAAGGGTTGAATGAAGTGCCTTCCACCGGTGCGCCCTGGCCGGAATTCAAGGAACGCTTCGCCCGGATGCGAGAGTCGGTGCAGCTGATGCGCCAGCTTTGGACCCAAGATCGCGTCACTTTTGAAGGGCAATATTACCGGACGGAAAAGGCGACGATTTACGATCGCCCGGCGCAGCCCGTGCCGATTTACGTGGCGGCTGCTGGGGCGATGGTGGCGAAATATGCCGGGCGGGGTGGGGATGGTTTCATCTGCACCAGCGGCAAGAAACCGGAACTTTATACGGAAACGCTTTTGCCCAATGTCGCGGCCGGGCTTGAAGCCGCCGCCGCGCCCAAGCCGCATTATGACCGCATGATTGAAGTGAAGGTGTCCTTCGATACGGATAAGCAGCGCGCGCTGGAAGATACCCGCCATTGGGCGGCGCTCGCCCTGTCTCCGGAAGAAAAAATGTCGGTGGAAGACCCGGTGGAAATGGAACGCCTGGCGGATGCCCTGCCGCTGGAACGCGCCGCCAGCCGCTGGATCGTTTCCAATGATCCGGAAGAACATGTTGAACGCATCGGCTATTATGTCGGGCTTGGCTTCAATCATTTGGTCTTCCATGCGCCGGGGCCAGACCAGGCCCGCTTCCTGCGCCTTTATGGGGAGCAGGTGCTGCCGCTGCTGCGCCGCCGCTACGCTTGACCACCAGCCTGACGCTTTCTGCCTTGCCGGGCTTGCCCCTGGTAAAGGCGGGCGATGACCTTGCGGCGCTGTTGCGGGCAGCCTTGCAGCGCGCCGCGATCACACCCCAAGCGGGTGATGTGCTGGCCGTGGCGCAGAAAATCGTCAGCAAGGCAGAAGGGCGTTCCATTGCCCTTGCTTCGGTGCGGCCTTCGCCGGCGGCGATCACCCTGGCCGCGCAAACCGGCAAGGATGCGCGGCTGGTTGAATTGATCCTGTCTGAATCCGAACGTGTGGTGCGCGCGCGGCCCAATCTGATCATCGTGAAGCATCGGCTGGGCTTCGTCATGGCCAATGCCGGCATTGATCAATCCAATGTCGGTGAGGAAGGCCATGCCTTGCTGCTGCCGGAAAATCCCGATGACAGTGCTGCAAGGCTATCGGCAGCGCTTGGCCTGCCGGTGGTGATTACCGATAGCTTCGGCCGTGCCTGGCGCCGTGGCACGGTAGGTGTGGCCATTGGGGCCGCAGGCTTGCCGGCGCTGCGCGATTTGCGCGGCCAGCCGGACTTGTTTGGCCGCACGCTGATGGTGAGCATCACGGGCTTTGCCGATGAAATCGCGGCGGCGGCGGGTTTGCTGATGGGGCAGGGGGCGGAAGCGCAGCCTGCCGTCATGGTGCGCGGCTTGGCCTTGGGCGGGGATGCTCTTCCGGCGGCGGAATTGCTCCGCCCGGATGCAGAGGATCTGTTTCAATGATCATCGCGCTGTCCGGTGGCATTGGTGGCGCCAAATTGGCCCTTGGCCTTGCGCATGTTCTGCCCGCCGAGGAATTGCTGATTGTCGCCAATACCGGCGATGATTTTGAACATCTGGGTCTGACCATCTGCCCTGATATCGATACGCTGACCTATACGCTGGCGGGGCGCGCCAATCCTGTCCTGGGTTGGGGGCGGGTGGATGAAAGCTGGGCTTTCATGGAAAGTCTGGCGGCGCTTGGCGGGCCGGATTGGTTTCGCCTGGGCGATCGGGATCTTGCGTTGCATGTCTTGCGCAGCCATCGCCTGGCGCGTGGCGAAAGCCTTTCCGCCATCACGGATGATATCCGCCGCCGGATGGGGATTGCACCGCGCATTCTGCCGATGAGTGACGATCCGGTCCGCACGCGGATCAGCACCGATGATGGTTGGCTGGATTTCCAGGATTGGTTTGTCGCCCGCCGTGCCCAACCCTTGGCGCGCGCCGTTGCGTTTCAGGGCATCGCAACTGCCCGCCCGCAGGCGGATCTGCTGGCGGCTTTGCGGCAAGGCCCGCGCGCGGTGGTGATCTGCCCGAGCAATCCGTTCATCAGTATTGAACCCATCCTTGCCTTGCCTGGCTTGCGTGATGCCATCATGGCCTCTGGCGCAAAGGTCATTGCCGTATCACCCATCATTGCCGGGCAGGCGGTGAAGGGACCCACAGCGCAGATGTTCCAGGCCCTTGGCATTGAACCGAGTGCCGCGGCGGTCGCCGCGCGTTACGGGGCTTTGCTGCATGGCTTCATCTTGGAGCATGGCGATGACGCGTCCGGTATTGCGCCGCGCGTTTTTCATGCCGCAACCATGATGCGCGATCTGCAGGACAAGATCGCGCTGGCCCGCAGCGTTCTGGCTGCCATTGAAGCGCTATGATCCGCCCTTGGGCCATCCTGCCGGTCAAGGAAATGGCTGGGGCCAAGCAGCGCCTGGCGGCATTGCTATCGCCCGAAGAACGCATCGCCTTGATGCGGGTGATGGTGGAAGATGTCGTGGCGGCATTATGCGGGGCGTCTGGGCTTGCCGGCATTGCGCTGGTGACCTTGGATCCCTGGGCCAGTGAGCTGGCGGCGCGCCATCGCCTCAGAGTGATTACGGAAGGCGCGCGTGATGGTCATACCGGCAGTGTCACCGCCGCCGCTGACCTGTTGGCGCGGGAAGGCGCCACGGCCATGCTGACCATGCCTGGCGATATTCCGGGCGTGACGCCGGCTGAGGTTACCGCAATCATCATGGGCGCGCAGACCAGCCCGGCCTTCGTGATTGCACCGGCGCATGATGAATTGGGGTCCAACGCCATTCTGATGTCACCGCCCGGCGCTGTGCCGCTGCGCTTTGGCGAAGACAGCTACTTCCCCCATTTGGCGGCGGCACGCGCCAAGGGCATCACGCCGCAGATTTTGCGCCTGCCCGGCATTGCCATGGATATTGATCACCCGGCCGATATCGCGCGCTTCGCCGCACAACCCGAAGCGCAGGGCACGCGCAGCCATGCCTGGCTGCGTGCCGCGGGTATTTTGGCGCGGGTGTAAGCCTTACGCTTCAATCCCCGGCAAGCAGCATTTTCTTGCGCGGCGCCGTTTGTATGACCGGCGCAAGTTCTGGTGCTGCGCGTGATGCGGATTCGCGTTCGGGCGCAACGGCACCATAGCTGGTGGTGCGTTGCATCGGATGCCGTCCGATGGAAAGGATCAGCGCTTCCATCGCCTCGGGTGGGAATTCCTGGCCATGCTGCGTGCCGGCGGCGCGGCTGATGCTTGCATTCATCAAGGTGCCGCCAAGGTCATTGGCGCCGGCTTGCAATGCCAGCGCCGCGCCCGCGGGCCCCATTTTCACCCAGCTTGTCTGGATATTGGTGAAATGCGGATGCAGTGCAAGCCGCGCAATGCTGTGCATCAGCACCGCTTCGCGAAAGCTTGGCCCGCGCCGTGCCTGCCCGCGCAGATACATGGGCGCTTCCATATGCACGAAGGGAAGCGGGACAAATTCCGTAAAGCCACCGGTTTCTGCTTGCAATTCCCGCAGCACCAGCAAATGCCGCGCCCAATGCAGTGGCGTTTCCACATGGCCGAACATGATGGTGGCGGTGCTGCGCAACCCAAGCCCATGCGCGGCACGCATTACCGCCTGCCATTCCGCCGTATTCACCTTGTCTGGGCAGATGATGGCGCGCACCTCATCATCCAGAATCTCGGCAGCCGTGCCCGGCAGCGTGCCAAGCCCCGCATCACGCAAGCGCGTGAGGAAATCCGGCAGGGAAAGCCCAAGGGTTTGCGCCCCCTGGTGAATCTCCAATGCGGAAAAGGCATGAATATGCATGCCGGGGACGGCATCCTTGATGGCGCGGCAAATCGCCTCATAGGTTGCGCCGGTGTAATCCGGATGAATCCCGCCTTGCAGACAAACTTCGGTCGCGCCACGGGCCCAGGCTTCGCGCGTGCGGCGGATGATTTCCGCATGATCCAAATCATAGGCCGGGCCGCGCAGCGCTTCATGGGTTTTGCCTTTGCTGAAGGCGCAAAAGCTGCAGCGATAGCTGCAAATATTCGTGTAGTTGATATTGCGGTTCACCACATAGCGCACGGTATCGCCGGCAATGCTGCGCCGGAGCGCATCCGCCGCCGCCATGACATGCTGCTGATCGATATCGCGTGCCTGGAACAGGCTTTCAATCTCACCAACATTCAGCGCTTCACCTGCGCTGGCGCGCGAAACCAGCCGCGCCAATTTGCCATCCGGTTGTGACAGGCGCGGCGCGGGCATATGGGGCGGCGTGGTTTCACCCGGTGACCATGCATCCCCCCGCGCAAAGCCTTCGGCATCACTCGCCTGGCGTAACGCGGTGGCGATTTCCGCTGCAAACCAGCGCGCGGGTTGACGCACATAGCTTGGATAGGCCGGCAGGCGCTGCACCAACACCTTGCCCATCGCGGCACTGCCTTCCGCGAGGGCCGTAATGGCGGGCCATGGTGCTTCGGGGTTCACATGATCCGGCGTGACAGGCGAAACACCGCCCCAGTCATTCAACCCCGCAGCAACCAGACGCGGATAGACCTGCGGTGAGAGATTGGGCGGCGCCTGGATATTGACGGCTGGCCCCAGAATGATCCTGGCGCAGGCAATCGTCCATAACAGATCATCCAAATCCGGTTCCGCCGCATCGGCGCGCTTGGTGCGCGGCTTGGCGCGGAAATTCTGAATGATCACTTCCTGCACATGCCCATAGCGCGCATGGCTTTCGGCAATGGCCCTGAGTGCGTGCAGTCTTTCGGCGCGCGTTTCACCAATGCCGATGAGAATCCCGGTGGTGAAAGGGATTTGCGCCTCACCTGCCAGACGCAGCACCTCAAGCCTGATGGCGGGGTGCTTATCCGGGCTGCCATGATGTACGCCACCGGGCTGGCAGAGCCTTTCGCTGGTGCTGTCCAGCATGATCCCTTGGCTGGCGGTGACGGCACGCAGCGCCAAAAGCTCGGCCTCGGTCAAGACACCGGGGTTGGCGTGCGGCAGCAGGCCGGTTTCGCGTAGCACCAGCGCACACATGGCAACCAGGTAATCGATGGTGCTGGCATAGCCCATTTCCGCCAAGGCTTCCCGCGCCTGGCGCCAGCGCAATTCAGGCTTGTCACCCAGCGTGAACAGCGCTTCCGTGCAGCCCGCCGCCGCACCGGCCCGTGCAATGGCCAGCACCTCCTCGGCATGCAGATAGGCGCTGTGCCCGGCACGCGGCTTTTCGGCGAAGGTGCAATAATGGCAGACATCGCGGCAGAGCTTGGTCAGTGGAATGAAGACCTTGCGCGAATAGGAAATCACCCGCCCATGCCCGGCATCGCGCAAGGCTGCGGCCTCGGCCATCAAATCCGCCAGCGGTGTCGTTTCAAGCCTGTCCAGCACCCTTGCCATTCTCCTTCCCCTGGCCCCATCGTGTGGGAAGGCCGCGCCGGATGCAATGCGCGGGGAAGGGAGACCCAGCATGCAAATCGGTTTCAACGCCCCAACCGCAGGCCCCCTCGCCAGCCCTGAGGCGATCACCCGGCTGCTCCAGGGCGGTGAGGCGATGGGCTATGCCTATGCCACCTTCAGCGACCATGTGGTGATCCCAACCGATATTCACGCCATTTACCCCTATTCGGATAATGGCGAATTCCCCTCAGGCGCGCGCGGCGGGCGGCATGAGCAATTGACCGAGGTAATGTTCGCCGCCGCACGCACCAGTAAGCTGCGGCTTGTGACCTCGGTCATGGTCGTGCCGCATCGCCCGGCCGTGCTGACGGCGAAGATCCTTTCAACCATTGATATTTTCTCCAATGGTCGCCTGACGCTCGGGATTGGTGCCGGCTGGCTGAAGGAAGAATTTGAGGCGCTTGATGCGCCGGATTTCGCCGCGCGGGGCAAGGTGACGGATGAATATATCCTGGCGGCGCGTGAATTATGGACCGCCGAGGCACCGCGTTTTCAGGGCGATTATGTCAATTTCGACAAGATCAGCTTCGAACCCAAGCCAGTGCAGCCGGGCGGCCCGCCGATTTGGGTGGGGGGTGAAAGTGGCCCGGCGCTTCGGCGCACCGCGCGGCTGGGGAATGCCTGGTATCCCATTGGCACCAACCCGGCTTTTCCGCTGGATAGCCTGGCGCGCTACAAGGCAGGTGTTGCCAAGCTGCGCCGCCTGACCGCGGATGCGGGGCGTGATCCCGCCAGTGTCGGGCTTGCCTTGCGGGTGCAGAAATTCGGTGCGGAATTGCCGGCCCTCGCGGGCGATGGTGAACGCCATTTATTCTCGGGCAGCGCTGCGCAGATTGTGGAGGATATCCAAGCCCTGCGCGCGGTTGGTGTCACGGCGATTGATTTCAATTTCCTGGGTTCCAGCGTTGAAAAAGTACTCGGGCAAATGGAAAAATTCCGCAACGATGTCATGGAACGGATCTGACCCATGCGCCTTGGCATGACCCTTGGCATGACCGGCACCATCGATATGCCGCTGGTGCTGGAAGCCGAACGCCTTGGCTTCAGCATGGTTTGGTGTGGTGAAAGCTACGGGTCCGATGCTGTCACGCCCATCGCCTGGGTATTGGCGCAGACCACAAAGCTCAAAGCCGGCACCGGCATCATGCAAATGCCAGCGCGCAGCCCGGCTTGTGCCGCGTCCACCGCCATGACGCTGCAATCGCTGTCTGAGGATCGGTTTCTTTGTGGTGTGGGGCCTTCCGGGCCGCAAGTGGTGGAAGGCTGGCATGGGCAGGCCTATGGCAGCCCCTTGGTCCGCACGCGTGAATACATCGACATCATGCGCGCCATCATCGCGCGCGAAAGGCCCGTGGAATATCAAGGCACGCATTACCGCATCCCCTATGACGGGCCGGATGCCACAGGGCTCGGCAAGCCGCTGAAAAGCATTCTGCACGGCAAGCCCATGCGTTTTTACTGCGCTTCCATCACGCCGGGCGGCATGCGGCTGGCGGGTGAAATCGCCGATGGCAATCTGCCGATTTTCATGTCGCCCGAAAAAGCCGATCTGGTGGTGAAACCAACGCTGGAAGGCATGGCCAAGGCCGCGACACCGCGTGTTTTGAGCGATTTTGATATCGCGCCCTATACGAAAATCCGGGTCGGTGATGATCTGCAGGCCTGCCGTGATGCGGTAAAGCCGGAATTGGCGCTTTACATCGGCGGCATGGGCGCCGTGGGCAAGAATTTCTACAATGATTACTGCAAACGCCTGGGCTTTCCTGATGCGGCAGCGGCGATCCAAAAGGCGTTTCTGGCCGGGCATCGCAAGGAAGCCATTGCCGCCGTGCCGGATGCGCTGGTGGATGAAATCGCGCTTGTGGGTCCCGCGGATCGCGTGCGCGCCCGCCTGCGGGATTGGCAGGCCGCCGCGCGGGAGGGCAAGCTGAATACGCTGGTGCTGACGGGCGCGACGCAGGAAGCGCTGCGGCTTGCGGCCGAGACCGTACTTTAGAGCAGATCACGTTCAGATGGAATCATCTGAACGGGTGAAGATGCTCGAAAAACAACGACCTGGAGCGGGTTGCGTGAAGCCATGTGAACGCAACACGCTCTAGCCGATTGAACGGATCAGCGCCGCCCAGCGATCAAGCTGCGGCAGGATCTCATCGCGCTTGGCGGAAGCAAGGCTCAGCACCACGCGCGCGACACCCAGATCACGGTCCGCCAATAGCGCGTCGCGGTCTTCCTTCACGCCCCAGATGGTGATGGGTAATTCATCCTCACGCCGGCCGGCTTCGGCCACCAATTGGCGGAATTGCGGCAGCAGCGCACCAACATCGGCATAATGCTTGCGCACGCGGTGCGGCATCCAGCCATTGCCATAGCGCACCGCACGCCGCGCACCCCAGGGATAGGCGCCGCCGACAATGATGGGCGGGTGGGGTTTTTGCAGCGGTTTCGGCCCCGTATCCATCGGCGTGAAATTGACGAATTCGCCACTATAGCTTGGCTGGTCCTGGGTCCAGATCGCCTTCATCGCTTCAATGCGTTCGCGGGCCAGCTTGTGGCGCGTGGCGAAGACGGTGCCGTGGTTTTCAATCTCATCCTGGTTCCAGCCATTGCCGACACCAAACAGGAAGCGGCCACCGGAAATGTGATCAATCGTCGCAACGGTTTTGGCGGTTTGAATGGGATCACGCTGCACGACCAGGCAAATCCCGGTGCCAAGCAGCAAGGTTTTGGTCGCCATGGCAGCGGCCGTCAGGGTCACGAAAGGGTCCATGACATCGTAATATTCGCGCGGCAAGGCGCCACCGCCCGGATAGGCTGCGCTACGCGCCAGCGGAATATGGGTGTGTTCCGGCGCCCAAAGACTATCAAAGCCGCGTTCTTCCAATGCCTGGGCCAAATCCCCAGGGGCCATGGAATATTCGGTAAAGAACATTGCCGCGCCGATTTTCATGTCAGCCTCCCATTCTCACGTGCAGGCTGAACCGGGCTTGGCCTGGCCGCAAGCCCTGGCGCGATGCTTGCTAGGCTTGTCGCCTGACCACTTCATCCCCACAGAAAGGCAGGAAAGGAATACCCATGCTGCCGAGCCATGATCGTTATGATTACCACCCTTGGCGGGGCAGGGCGGCCTATGCCTGGCCCGGCGATGCCAAGCTTGCGGTCTATCTCGGCCTCAATCTGGAACATTTCGCTTTTGGTGAAGGGCTGGGCGCGGAACTCGCCCCCGGTGGGCCGGCGCCGGATATTCTGAATTACGCTTGGCGGGATTACGGCAACCGCGTTGGCGCCTGGCGCCTGCTCGATCTCCTCAATGAATTGGGCTTGCCGGCGACCATTCTGCTGAATGCCGCCATGTATGATCATGCGCCGCAATTGGTGGCGGCGCATCGTGCGCGCGGCGATGAAATCGCGGGCCATGGCCGGACCAATTCGGAACGCCAATCCACCCTGCCCGAAGCCGCGGAAGCCCAGTTGATTGCCGAAAGCACGGCGGCCATTCAGCGCCATGAAGGCAGGGCCCCGCGCGGCTGGCTTTCCCCCTGGATTGCGGAAAGCCGCACCACGCCCGATCTATTGGCCGAAGCTGGGTATCGCTACACGCTGAATTGGTGCGCCGATGATGCGCCGATCTGGATGCGCACGCGGGCCGGCAAATTGCTCGCCATCCCCTATCCGCAGGAAGTGAATGACATTCCCTCAATCGTCGGGCGGAAGGATGGCGCGGCCTATTTCGCCGATATGATCGTGGATGATTTTGAGGAACGCCGCCGGCAGATCGCCGATGGCCAACCGCAAGTGATGGGCATTGCGCTGCACCCCTATTTGGTGGGCCAGCCTTATCGGCTGCGGCATTTGCGCCGCGCCTTGGCGCATATCCAGGCGCGCCAGCGCGGGGTCTGGATCACCACGGCGGGCGGCATCTTTGATCATGTCTCCGGCTTGCCCGCAGACAGCATTCCGGGGGCATGAAAATGCGGCTTTGGCTGATGGCGGGCCTGTGTTTCTTGGCGGCTTGCGCGACCGAACCCAATGCCACAACGCCCAAAACCGTGGGGCAAGTGGATCTGTCCCGCTATGCGGGGCTTTGGCACGAAGTGGCTCGCTTGCCGACAAGTTTTCAGGATAGCGCGCGCGTGCGCTGTGAAGCCGTGACGGCACAGTATCAGCTGCGCCCCGATGGCGCGGTGGATGTCCTCAATCGCTGCCGCAACGCGGCCGCAGGCGGGCAGGAACGCAGCGCCCGCGCCGTTGCCTATAGCGCCAGCCCCGGGAATGACCGGCTGCGCGTCAGCTTCTTCTGGCCGTTTTTTGGCGATTACTGGGTGATTGGCCTCAGCCCGGATTATCGCTGGGCCGTGGTGGGCGCGCCTGGGCGCGATTACCTTTGGATCCTGTCGCGTGATCCGGTCATGGCCGAGGATACCTATGCCGAGGCCGTGGCGATTGCGGCACGAGAGGGCTTTCCGGTCACGCAGTTGCAGCGCACGGTCCAACCTTAGGCTTGGTTCAGGCGTTCCCGAATTTTACTGGAACAAGGCGCCTTCAACCCAGTTCGAAACTCGTTATCCCGTAAATCTTCTCCAATGGCAGGGCCGGGGCCTGGCCCGCATACATGCGCGCGGTTTCGAAGGCCGGGGTCATGCCGGCGCTTTCCGCCATGGCGCGGGCATCGGCATTGGGTTCTGGCAGGTCCAGGAATACCGGGCCCTTGGGTGCCTGGGCCAGCAGGGCCGCGAAAAGCGCCCGCGCATGGGCTGGGCTTTCGGCAAAAAGCGGGCCGATCTTGGCGCCTTCGCGGCAGGGCCGCAGCACGGCAAGCCCCTTGAGGACCCCGGCATCTGGCAGGGCCAGCGCGATATGGCCCGGCGCCGTCAGCCAGGCTTGCAGAAACGCCTCTCGCCCGGCCGGGAAGAAGTGCCGGTCATAAGCCGCGATCAGCGCAAAAGGCAGGCTCGCGGCCAGCACGGGCGCCGGCCCCGAGGGTACCAGGGGCATGATTGGCGTGGCCGCACCGTAACGGATATTGCGGTGAAGCAAGGCGAAGCCTGATCGGCGGTAATTCTCCTGCTGGGCCACCACGCCATCCAACCCGATCACCCGCCCCGCCAAATGGCGCATGCCCGCTTGCCACAAGGCCCAGCCATAACCCTGGCCGCGAAAACTGGGGCGTATGAGGTAAAAGCCGATAAAGCCGAAATCCGACCCGTATCGCACGGCCGAAATGCAGCCGATGGGCTCCCCCGCGATCTCGCCTATCAGGAAGCCGGCAGGATCGGCGGCAAAGAAACAGGCGGCATCGGCCAGACCAGGATTCCAGCCCTCCGCCGCCGCCCAATCCAGCGCGAGGGTCAAATCTTCCGGCCGCATCGGGCGAATGGTCAGGTTCATGGGGGCCTCACATTGGCTTGGTCGCGTGGCAGCAAATGCCCGTTCTTGATGTGGCGCAAGAAGCCCCCGACGCCGCTTTGCTAGGAAAAAGGCCCGTAGCAGAGGAAGATATCATGCGCGCGCGCGATTTGATGACGACCAGCCTGGTGACGATTCCCCCTGATGCGCCGCTTGAAGCGGTGGCACGGGTATTGGCGGACCGGGGTGTTTCCGGCGCCCCGGTGGTGGATGCTTCCGGCACTTTTCTCGGCATGATTACCGAAGCCGATCTGATCCGCCGCCTTGCCGCCAAGGAAGATGCGCCGAAATCCTGGGTGGCCGGGCTATTTGCCTCGGCGGCGGAGCAGGCTGCGCGCTTTGCCCGCACCCATGGCCATCGGGCGCGGGATGTCATGACAACGGATATCGCCTCGGTCGGGGAGGATACCTCGATTGAACATGTGGCCCATATCATTGAAGACAAAAAGATCCGCCGCGTGCCGGTGCTGCGGGATGGCAAGCTTTTGGGGGTGGTTTCCCGGTCTGACCTGATCCGCGCCTTATTGGCGGCCCCAGGCAGCCTTGCGGCCGATGCCCCGGATGAACGCATCCGGCGCGACCTCGCCATTGCCATGCGCAATGAGCCCTGGGTCGATACCTACTTCATCTTTCCTGATGTACAGAACGGGCAGGTGACCTTCCACGGCTTCTGCCGGGCGGATACGGTGAAGCAGGGGCTCCGCGTGCTCGCTGAAAACATCCCCGGGGTGAAGGGCGTAACCTTCGAAACCCAGGCCCCGCCCGCCTATATTGTCGGGGCAAGCTGAAGGCCGCCGCGCTTTTCCTTGACCGGCCCAGGGGACGGGGCTAAACCCCGTTCCATCTCTGGTTCGCCTTGAACCTTGGTCCGCCCGCCTGATGCGGGTTGGCTCCGTCGCTCCGCGAAGGCTCGCGCAGCGGCGCGTTCTGTTTTGGGGCAACCGCAACGCGAAAGGACCACCCGGCCGGCGCCATGTTTGAGGCTCTGTCCAGCAAATTGAACGGGGTTTTTGATCGGCTGCGCCGCCGTGGCGCGCTGAGCGAAGCCGATGTGACCGAAGCGCTGCGCGAAGTGCGCGTGGCGTTGCTGGAAGCTGATGTCGCCTTGCCGGTGGTGCGCGACCTTGTTGCGCGCGTGAAGGAACGTGCGGTTGGGGTGGAAGTTATCCGCTCCGTCTCCCCCGCGCAGCAGGTCATCAAAATCGTCAATGACGCGCTGGTGGAAGCGCTGGGCGGCGCGGAAGGGGTGCGCGGGCTTGATCTGAATGCGCCCGCACCGCTCGCCATCCTGATGGTGGGCTTGCAGGGCTCGGGTAAGACCACGACCTCGGGCAAGATCGCGCTGCGCCTGAAGGGGCGTGAGAAAAAGAAGGTGCTGCTGGCGTCGCTCGACGTGCATCGCCCGGCAGCGCAGCTGCAATTGCAGCAATTGGCCGAACGCGCCGAAGTGACCAGCCTGCCCATCATCGCCGGTCAGCGCCCGCTGGAAATCGCCGCCCGCGCCATGGATGTCGCGCGGCGTGAGCTTTACGATGTTGTGGTGCTGGACACCGCCGGCCGGCTTGCGATTGATGAAGCGCTGATGGCCGAAGTGGCCGAGGTGAAGGCCGCCACCCAGCCGCATGAAACCTTGCTCGTGGTCGATGCCATGACCGGGCAGGATGCGGTGAATACCGCCAAGGCCTTCCAGGAAAAGGTCGGCGTCACCGGCATTGTCATGACGCGCGTGGATGGTGATGCGCGCGGTGGTGCCGCACTTTCCATGCGCGCTGTCACTGGCGCGCCGATCAAGCTTTTGGGCGCGGGCGAAAAGCTCGATGCGCTGGAAGATTTCCACCCGGATCGCATCGCCGGCCGTATTCTGGGCATGGGCGACATCGTCTCCCTGGTGGAAAAAGCCGCTGAGACGATTGACCAGGCAGAGGCCGAAAAGCTCGCCGCGCGCATGCAAAAGGGCCAGTTCACGCTGGAAGATTACGCGGCGCAGCTCAAGCAAATCGGCAAAATGGGCAGCCTGCAGGGCATTCTAGGTATGTTGCCCGGTGTGCAGAAGGTGAAGGCGCAGTTGGAAGGCGCCAATCTGGATACGTCCATCCTGAAGCGTCAGGCCGCGATCATTTCCAGCATGACGCCCAAGGAACGCCGCACGCCTGATCTGCTCAAGGCATCGCGCAAGCGCCGCATCGCGGCTGGGTCCGGCACCACGGTGCAGGATGTGAACCGGCTGCTGAAGCAATTCGACGACATGTCCGCCATGATGAAGCGGATGAACAAGATCGGCCAGAAGGGGCTGATGCGTGGCGGGCTTGCCGCGCTCCTCCCCCAAGGCCGGAGGCCGTTTTGATGGCGGCTCTCACCAACCCTCAAGTCTCTAGACACTAACGAAAGGATACCCCGGATGGGTCTCAAGATTCGCCTTGCACGCGCTGGTGCCAAGAAGCGCCCCTATTATCACATTGTGGTGGCCGATAGCCGCAGCCCGCGTGATGGCCGTTTCATCGAAAAGGTTGGGTCCTACAACCCGATGCTGCCTTCCGATCATGCGGATCGCGTGCGGCTGACGGAAGATCGCCTGAAGCATTGGCTCGGCCATGGTGCGGTTGCGACCGACCGTGTGGCCCGCTTCCTGGGCAAGGCTGGCTTGATCGCGATGCCGGCGATCCCGGCGCAGACCAAGCAGGCGCAGCCGAAGAAGAAGGCGCAGGAACGCGCCGCGGCCGCCGCAGGCTGAAGCTGATCATCCAGGCGTAAGCGGGCATGGGCGGTAAGCGCATTTTGGTGGGAGAGTTCGGCAGGCCGCATGGCGTGCGCGGGCTTTTGCGCCTGCGCGCCTTCACCGCTGATCCGGCCGATATCGTCGCCTATGGCCCGCTATCTGATGAAGCCGGGGGGCGGCATTTCCGCCTCACGCTCAAAGGGGCGGATCTGGTCGCGGTGGACGGTATTGCGGATCGTGATGCCGCGCAGCGCCTGACCGGGACGAAGCTTTATGTCGCCCGTGACGCCCTGCCGCCACCTGATGAGGAAGAATACTACCTCGCGGATCTCATCGGTCTTTCGGCCCAGACCCAAGCGGGCGAAAGCCTGGGCTTGGTGACCGCGGTGGAAGATCACGGGGCGGGTGCTTTCCTGATGGTCAGCGGCGCGGGCGGGGAAAAGCTGTTTCCCTTCACGCGCGCCGTGGTGCCGGTGGTGGATCTTGCGGCGGGGATGATCACGATCGATCCCCCAGGTGAGATCATGGCGCCACCGCCGGGGAAGGAGGAAGCGGCATGAGCTGGCAGGCTGATGTTCTCACCCTCTTCCCGGAAATGTTTCCCGGACCTTTGGGGCTTTCCCTGGCGGGTAAAGCGCTCGAGGAAGGGCGTTGGTCTGTGGCCGCGCATGATATCCGTGCGCAAGCCAAGGATCGGCATCGGACCGTGGATGACACACCCTTCGGCGGCGGTGCCGGCATGGTGCTGCGTGCGGATGTGGTGGATGCGGCGATTGGCGCCGTTCTGGCGCATGGGCCCGCGCGGCCGGTGATCTACCTGACGCCCCGTGGGCGGCTATTGGATCAGGCGCTGGTGCGGTCCTTGGCGGCGGGGCCGGGCTGCATCCTGCTCTGCGGACGCTATGAAGGGGTTGATCAGCGCGTCATCGAAGCGCGCGGCATGATGGAAGTCTCGATCGGCGATTATGTGCTGAGCGGGGGGGAAATCGCTGCGCTGACGCTGCTGGATGCCTGTGTGCGCCTATTGCCTGGGGTGATGGGCGCCGCCGATAGCGCTGCCGAGGAAAGCCACGGCATCGAAGGCCTGTTGGAATATCCGCATTACACGCGCCCGGCCGAATGGTCCGGTCGCGCCGTGCCGGAAGTGCTGCTGTCGGGTCACCATGCCGCTATCGCGGCCTGGCGGCGGGCCGAGAGCGAAAAGATCACCAAGGAACGCCGCCCCGATTTATGGGCGCGGCATGAAACGCAGCGCGGCGAGCCGGGGGCCATTGCGGGCCATCCCGCCGCCGCCTAAAGAAACCGAAGAAAGGGTACTGACATGAATATCTTGCAGCAATTCGAGGCCGACCAGATGGCGCGCCTCGCGGGCGCGCGCAGCACACCGGATTTCGGTCCGGGCGACACCGTGCGGGTCATGGTGAAGGTGGTGGAAGGCGAACGCATCCGCACCCAGGCCTATGAAGGCGTGGTGATTGCCCGTTCCAACAAGGGCGTGCAGAGCAATTTCACCGTCCGCAAGCTTTCCTATGGTGAAGGCGTGGAACGCGTATTCCCGCTCTACAGCCCGAATGTCGCGGAAATCCAGGTGGTGCGTCGCGGTAAGGTGCGTCGCGCGAAGCTGTACTACCTGCGTGGCCGCACCGGTAAATCCGCGCGCATCGCGGAAAAGCTGGGCATGAAGGCGGATGGCGCCGCCAAGGCTGCCCAGGGCTGATTTAGACGCGCCGCGCTGAAAGGCGCGGCGTTTTCATGTGATATAAGGGGGAAGATGAAATGTCAGCGCAGAAGCCGCGCACGCTGTTCGACAAGATTTGGGACGCGCATGTTGTTGAAACCCTGCCGGATGGCACGGCGCTGCTCTACATTGATCTCCATCTTACCCATGAAGTGACCACGCCGCAGGCCTTTGATGGCCTGCGCGCCGCGGGGCGCAAGGTGCGCCGCCCGGATGCGACTTTGGCGGTGGTGGACCATAATATCGCGACTGATGACAGCCGCCGCACCGGCATTGTGGATCCCGAAAGCCGCGTGCAGGTTGAAACCCTGGAAAAGAACGTCGTCGAATTCGGCGTGCCCTATATCCCGCTGCTTGATGACCGCCAGGGCATTGTGCATGTCATCGGGCCTGAGCTTGGTCGTTCGCTGCCGGGCATGACGATTGTGTGTGGTGATAGCCATACCTCAACGCATGGCGCCATGGGGGCACTCGCCTTCGGCATTGGCACCTCCGAAGTGGAACATGTGCTGGCGACGCAGACGCTGTTGCAGAAGCCGGCCAAGAACATGCGCGTTTCGGTCGATGGCAATCTCGCTTTCGGCTGTTCCGGCAAGGACATCGTGCTGGCCATTATCGGCAAGATCGGCACGGCGGGCGGCACCGGGCATGTGATTGAATATGCCGGTGATGCGATCCGCGCGCTGGACATGGCCGGGCGCATGACGGTCTGCAACATGACCATTGAAGGCGGTGCGCGCGCCGGCATGGTGGCGCCGGATCAGACCACGTTTGATTACATCGCCAAAACGCCAAATGGCCCGAAGGGCGAAGCCTTCAAGCGCGCCTTGGAATGGTGGAAGACCCTGCCGACCGATATGGGCGCGCATTTCGACAAGGAAGTGCGCATTGATGCCCATACCATCGCGCCGCAGGTGACCTGGGGCACCAATCCGGAAGCCGTGCTGCCCATTACCGGTGTGGTGCCCAATCCGGGTGATGAGGCGGATGAGGCGAAGCGCGCGCAATTGCAGCGCATGGTGGATTACATGGGGCTGACCCCCGGCCAGCGCCTGACCGATCTGAAGGTCGATGTTGTCTTCATCGGTTCCTGCACCAATAGCCGGATTGAGGATATCCGC
>JACCED012368948.1_pt1 | contig 24998 bp, 34 predicted proteins | sample 7455021 | NCBI WGS metagenome assembly JACCED01 (sample SAMN15323456, study PRJNA562643) | freshwater metagenome | isolation source: river surface water | place: USA:Blue River Watershed | collected 2017-08-19
CCACTTCTTGTTACTGCATTGATACCTGCGCCAGTAAACCCACTCTGACGAATATCAAAAGGTGCAATATTAACCTGAAGTTGCTCAATCGCATCTAAAGAGATTGCCGATGCTCCAGTTCTACCACCCGCTTGTGCCGATGAACCTAAACCGAAACCATTATTGAATTGAGAACCATCAATTGTAAAGTTGTTCAAACGAGAATCTTGTGCTCCGAATGAGTTTCCGTTTCCGTTTGGATTGTACTTTGTAATACCATCGATTGTTCTTGCTCCCGTAATTGGGATGTTTTGTAAATCTCTACGAGTGAATTGTTGAGATGCGCCTGTTCTTTCTCTCGATATGATATTATTTCGAGTAGAAACTACAACAACCTCTTTTAAGGTTTTGTTCTCATCAACTAATAAAAAATTCACATTGGATGTAGTACCTAATTGAGTATTAACATCTGTAACCTCCTCTTTCTTTGTACCAACAAATGTTGCCTGAATTGTGTAAGGTCCTCCTACTCTAACGGCAGGTAACACATAATTACCCAACTTATTGGTAGATGTAGAATACTTTGTACCAGTTGGAGTGTGTACTGCTTGGATTGTTGCTCCAACCAACACTTCGTTTTTCTCATTCTTTACAACACCTGAAATTGAGGAAGTGGTAATCTGTCCAAATCCTACAAAAGCAGTCATCGAAAGGAGAAGCGATAAAATCACTTTTTTCATACTTATTTTGTTTTTGTTAAAAAATTGTTTTAATTGTTAAAATAAAAAAGGGGGTACATTTTCATGCACCCCCATTGGGTTTACTGCTTTAATACAAATAATTGAGTAACTTGATTTGATAAATTTTGTTTTTTAGCCATAAATTTTATTTTACTTATGCAAATATACGAAACATTTTTGATAATACCAAATTATCTACCTCTTTTTTGTCTTATTTCTATTTCTTTTAAATAAGACGGATTCCATTTGTGTTCAACGGATATTGGATTAGAGGATGATTTCTCTAAATCGTATTTCCAAATGGAGGTGCACTCATCACTCTTAAATATTCTCTCTACTATTTTTTTTTCCTCTTTCATATTAAATTTTGATTAAATTTTACAGAAATTACCAACTGATTTCCCAATCCTTAAATTCTGCCGCTAAACAATCAATTTTATAATCTTTTCTACCCCCTACAACTTCTTGAATTTTGTTTTTTGCAGTATTTCTGATTCCATTTAAACCATGTGTCAATTCTAAATTATTACCATCTTTGATTCCCTTACGATAGTTTGATTCGTTGTGCCAGATGTGTAAATTCATTTGTGAAAGAACTACAATTGCTCTAATAGTTTCGGATGTCAATGGTTCGGCATCATTTAAGAGTAATTGAATATCATGTAGAATATCCTGTATTTCTTGTTTATACTCTTCTTTATGGTCTGTGATAAAGTTTTCTTTTAATTGAGCAATACTCAATCGGTCTACTAATTCTGCCAATGTAGGCAAATACTTTCTATTACTCATCTTCGTTTGTATTTAAATTGTTTAATATATCATCATTTTCAGGTATTCCACCATTATCAGCATACCAATTTTTAACATTTCTATCTCCTACTAATAAGAAGAAACAATTGTAACAAAGAGGTCTGATGTTATCCAATACTCTGTTGTTTAAATTACCATCTAAAAAATCAATTAAAAGTGGCATTCTACCATCACTAACTCTCTCTTCACTAAATCCACAACTACTACATACTTTTGGTACATAACCACTTGCAAATAATTTGTTTTTAAATTTATGTAATGGATATTTTAAATGTTTTCCATTAATCAAATCTTCTATATTGTATTTAATATTTCTGATTCCAACATTTCTCTGAATGCCTACACCAAATGGATTTTTAAGGTCTTCAAAAATACCATACAATTTGGCATACTTCTTATATGTGTTATACGATACACCTAATGTTCTTGCTGCTTCAAATGCGGATTTCGATTTTTCTTGTGCTGCTTTGATTTGTGATTCTAATAAAGGTTTAGCACCTAACCCTCTTTTTGTGGTATTCGCCTTAACTTCAATGTTAGGGAAAAAACCATCTTCGATTTCTTCTTCGTTTTCCATACTAATAACTAATTGTTTTTACTAATAAGTATATCAAACTAAATTTATAAATTCATTTTTTTTAATAAATTTAGACTTATATAAGTAATTTAATACAATTCTAGCTATTTCTTTATTTCCTTCCACTCCTGCGTGTCCATCTATTTTTACTTTTAATTCATCATCGATTCTTAATCTATTCATAACAAACCACTCTTGCATTTCATATTGCCCAAATGATATAAAATTAAAATCATGCTCTAATCCATTTCTGTGTAAAAAATTTTGAAAAGAAGCATTATCTATTAGTACAACTTTTATATTTTTATGTTTTAAAAAATACATAAGACCTAACATACTATTCATACTTCGTTTATACTCAAAATCTGTATTTACAAAATTATAAAAGTAAGATTGAAGCTCTTTATGAACTTTTTTCATATCACTAATATCATATCCAGCTGCAACATCTGTTAAATCTTTATCAGGTGTCTTTATAGTACCCCAAGTTAAATTCATCAATCTATCCAATTGATTTGAATATACTTCATCTCTCCACATTGGTGGTATTTCTAATATAAATAAAGTATCTGATATTGTGTGTTGGTTATCATACACATATTGGTATGTTTTTCGTATTAATCTGTTTACCGAACCACCAGATACTGCATCATTTATTATATCAATATTTAATGCTTTGGAAATTACATTTGGATATGCGTATTGAATATAATCATCACTTAAATCTATATTAAGAATTTGTTTGTATTTATCTCTAACAAATTTAAAATTTAATCCACCTGCTCCCGTAAAACTGCAACCGTTTGTGTATATTTTATTAAATTCCATTACACTAAAATTTTTATTAATTTTGAAAATGTATTATCTGGAGTATCAGATGTATCTAAATCTATATAAAATTGAATAGGTGGTTCGTAATCTAATGCAAAAAACTTTTCTTTACCTCTCATTTTTTTAGTATGGCAGTAAATTTCTTGTACTTTACATTCTGATTTTAATTGTTCTCTAAATTCTCTGTATGGGGAAACTAATGATATAACAACGTCAACACCAGTATTATCTAAATATTTTGCAATATCAAATGCTTTTTGGATGTTACGTTCTCTGCCCGTTTTGGTATAATCTGTGTTTGGAAATAATTCTCTTAACTGGTCACCATCTATATGAAATACGGATTTTCTCCAATTTTTCTTATCAGTTTGTAACCAAAATTGTAACTTTTTTGCTAAAGTAGTTTTACCACTACCAGGTTGTCCTGTAAAAAGATATATCATAACCTATTTTGCGTTTTCTAAAAAGTATTTAGATTGGAATAAATTTGTTGGTACATTGTTCTTACATAATGTATAAGATAATGCAACCCCTTCTCCATTTCCAATACGTGGATAAAAATATGTTTTCTTAATAATACTTTGATAATCAAAAATTGGTTTTATTCTTTCCAAATCATATATAACATCTGCTATATTACTAATATACGGAAAATAATGCAAATATTCAAGCATTGTCAATAATTTATTATATTCAAAACCATTTTTTTTGAAATAAGTCAATAATGGTTCAAAGTATTCTATATGATTATCTGAAAAATATTTACCATCTGGCCAATTACCAAAATATAAAACTTCATCTGTTGGTTTAAAATTTAAAATCAACTCATCGGATATAAAATCAATCCAATCCGCATCTACATATAATGCAGGTTGTTTTAATTCTTCAACTAATCTTAATGGAAATAATAGTTTATCTATATACGAAAAAACCTTATTTGAATATTTGTAGGTTTTTAAGTTTGGAAAAGATTGTGGTTCATCTGTTAATACTCTAACATCCCACCCAGTTTGTATATATTTTGGTAAGTGTATTTTTGCATTATCTATGTACTGCTTACCAACTGCAACAATTGCTAATATCATTTGTAACTATTTGTTAGGTAATAACGATTTTAATTTGTTTATATTTTCTTCCTTCGGTGGTGCAGGTACATTGTGTTGAACTTGTCTAACTTGTAATTTAATATCAGGATATTTCTTTTCCAATGCTTTAACTGCTTGTATGTTCTTATGTGAATCATCTATAAAGAACACATCGTTATATCCCTCTTTAATTTTTTGTTCTATCCAATCTGCTTTATCTTGTGGGTCAGCACTATTCAATGCAACAACGTATATATCTCTTAAACCAATATCTTCTAAATAATCTTTAATCGGTTTGTATGCTGCTCTTGCAGTTAAAATTACAATTTTTCTTTCTCCTTCTGCTTTTGCAATTCTTCTTAATAAATCAGTAACACCTTTAATTTCTTGTGGTTGTTTTACTTTTTCAAAATCGGAAAAATCAAATTTATCACCACTCTTTGGTTCATATATTGCATATTCACCGGGAGTTAATGTTGATTTTTTACCGTCTCTGTGTGTGATGTATATATGCGATTTTGTCTGAACTAATGTATCATCAAAATCAAATACTCGTAACTTCTTTCCCATATCTTCTTTAACTTGTCCAAATGCAGTTGCCATAGGGTTTCCATAAACCCTACCGAACTCCACTTTTCTACCGTTCCAAATGCCAGATGTTGGTTTAGCCATTTAATATTTTCTTACTTCCAACTTTAGAAAGTTTTTCGTTTTCTTTTGTTAGATATTCCACTTTAACAGATAGAGCAGCAACTTCTTTTGTGAGTGCTAACACCATATCTCTTAAAGAATCTTTTTCCTTAGATGATTCTACTAACAATGCTTCTAATTTAGATATTCTATCTTTACAATCGTGTCTGATAAAATCTTCGTCTCTTTCTCTTGCAATAGCACGTTTTTCGTAGTATCTCCAAGCACCACCACCACCTAATATTGTAATTGCCGTAATTAATACTGAATAAATGTTTTCCATTATTTTACCGGTTCTTTTTTACCATCATCACCATCCATAGCATCGTGTACGGAATTTAATTGGTCTACTGCTAATGTGATTTGAGAATACATCCATGAATCCAATTTCTGACCTTCCTGCATTCGTTGTGCAATCATACCAGCATAATCTCCAATTCTTTCAAGCTGACCCATTGTCATTTCATTTAATCCTGCCAATGTTTCTTCCGGTGAAGAATTATCATCACCTTCTCCAAGTTTATGTTTCAACAATTCTGTCATTTTGTTGAATACTTGCTCTCCACCATCTTCTCCTAAACGATATGCTCCACCTAATTTTTCATACACCTTAATCTTATCAGACATAGGCATATTTTTTTCATTTACTGCTTTCCAAGCTTTTGGGTTAGTTACTTCGAATTTCATATTAAATTTGATTGTATATACGGATATAAATATTCAAAAAATTCTTTATGTCCCAATTTTCCAAAATGTCTATCATTATTTTTTTGCCACCATTTTGGAGTTTCATTACAAAAATCTATCCAACATTGATACTGAAATGGTTTTATGTAGTTTTTATGATGTTTTTCAACCATTTTAACAAATAAAGGTAATCCACATTTATCCATATTCCAAAAATAAACATTAGTTTTATATTTTAAGGAATCTATTATAAAATCATATTGCAATAATGCGGTTTCTGTATATTGCATCATACCATTTACATCTAAAATTTTATGTTGATAAAATTCTATTTCGGTATTATTAAATTGAGTTGTATTATTGTTATTTAAATCTATTCCTATATTCTTCCAAAAATCATACAACCTATCATAAAAGGTAATACCAATTATTACAATATCATCTTTATCAAAATTTGAATTCTTATAAATAGATTGCAAAATACCAAAATTTGAAATACCTGCAGATGCGTATGATTTTAATTCATATCCCAATTTATTAGATAATAATACAGGCCAAGAATCTTGAACTAAAACTTCATCTATTGTTGAAAAATTTGTAGAGAATGAATCTCCAAAAATATAAAGATTTTTCATTAAGCAAACTTTGGTTTCTTTTCTTCTTTACCCGTTGCAAATGTTAATAATGTACAACGATTATGGTCACCAATAATAGAATCAACCGCATGTGCAGTATCAAATACTTCTAAATCTATAATAGCAACTCTACCAAATTCAGGTACCACTTTATGTTTTACTTCTTTATTATTGTAATTTGCATACTTTGTGTTTCGTAATATTAAATTACCACCCCAATCAGGATTCCAATCTTCATTTAAATAAATTAATATTGCACATACATTTTGGTGATAATCCCCCTGCCCATCATTGTGGTCTTTTAAAAAATCTCCTTCAGAATAACAAGTCCATTGAAATCCAAAAAATACATCATCTGTTGTTTTTGAATAAAAGTAATTTAATATATTCTTATATACATTGGAAATTTCTTCAATATTTGTGGGTAAATTTTCAGACATTGCCCAAACTTGAGCAATATAATCATTATCATATTTTTTTAAAAAGTCTGTTCTTACTTTTCTAGCATTATCATAAGAACCGTATATATCATTAATTCTAATCGGTCCTTCTCCGTTTTTTCCCAAATAATCAAATCTAACAATACTGAATTTTTGTAAATACTCCAAATCACCTTGCTTATATTTTAAATTTGAAAGTAAATTATAAGCATTTTCATCAAAATCTTTTAATTCAAAATCACAATATCCTTCTTTATGTAGATGTTCTTTTGCAGTTATTATATCCATATTAATTTAATTTACTATTAAATATATTTAATTCATTTTGAAAGTTTAATTCTGCAATTTTTTTGAACTCTAATTTTCTATCTTTTGATGATATGAATTTTTTTATTGTATCATTTGTTCTATTTTTATGTATTTCACCAACTATAAGATTTTCCAAAACAAATTGAGATACTATTTTTCCTTTTTGTCTCATCAACTCACAACACCACATCACATATGTATCCTCCAATCCGTAATGTCCAAATGATTCAGGAATACCTGTTTTGTCTAAAAGTGATTTTGATATTAATGTAAACCACCCTCCTGCAAATTTAAAGTTATTTATTTCTTTAACTTCTATTTCTTCTAATTGGGGTAATGAATCTAAATATATATTTGAATCTAAATGATAATTTATTGGTTTGTTCCAATAGTTTTTATTAGCAACTATATCCCAAGTATTATCCCATTGTTTTACAAATTGAGGTGTTACAACAAAATCATTAATACCATTTGATTTAACCATCTGATATGCGGAACTGATGTAATACAATGTTGTATCTTTAAACAGAATATCAGAATCCAACCAAATGAAAAAATCTGCATCTTGGTTGTTTTTTAAACTACTTCTTCTTTGAGATACGCATCCTAATACCTCCGTTGTATTATGTATAATTTCCCACTCACACCAATCTAAATATTTTTGACACAATTCAATAGAACGGTCTTTGATGTATTCTTTTGGTAATTTAGAATTTTCCCAATCTGTTAATTCATCCGTTATATTCATTGTAATTTCTACTTTGAATTTAACTGAGCCATCTAAATATACTGAATTTCGTTTTAATCGTTCTAATGTTTGTGCCAAGTCTTCCAACTCTTGTGGCATTGAAAATATACTAATTATACCTTTCATAGATTTCTTTTTTAATTTGAGGGTCTCTATCGTATTGATGAACTATTACAAACTCATCTCCTTTTTGATTATAAAACTTACCATCTTTATAGATTGGAGTTGGTTCTAACAATGGTAATTCATTTTGTTTTACCCATACCGTTCCCAATTGTGTTACAAATCCCTTTTCTTGGTTAATAAGATTAGTAGTTGTTTTAAATTGCTCCAAATGAATCAATGCGTTAAATGCTGCTTGGTCTGATAATTGTTGTGGGTTTGAGGTTGTTTTACTCCATCTGTAAATTTGAATGAATAAATCTCTAATAGATTCCAAATCCCCTACGATAGTTCCAGCACAATAACTAATTTGATTTTTTAATCCCAATTCCCATTCCATAGGAAATGATGTACCGGTATTGACAACTGCCCAAGGGTCATCTTTCAACTTAACACATTCTGAAAATGCAAATAATTTAGTAAATGAACTATTATCTTCAATCCAACCAATTGGGTCTTTTTGAAATATAACATCTTTTACATCTGTCCAAATAATCCAATCAGTTTCATAATCGTATAAAAACGCATACATATCTCTGAATCTTTGTAGTATGATGTGTTCCTCTAATTCGGATTGTACCAGTATCCAATCATTTTTATGCAAATACTCAATTACATCATCGGATACATCGTATATTAACATCACTTTATCTCCACTAAATCCACTTTGTTTTATTGATTCAACATATGGTTTAATATCATCTACTCCGTATTTGGTTATACAACCTACAATTGTGTATTTCATTATAACGATTTAATTATATCAATATCTTTTACAAAATCTGCAATTTCATAATCTTTCCAATGTGTATATGTTGGATATAAATCAGGTCTTTCGTGATACCAAGTTTGAACCATTTGAGGATTTTGAATTACTCTATATCCACCTACCATTATTGTAAGTTGTGGTAAAACATCTACCCATCCAATTAAATGACTGTATTCATCTTTAATCATATCATAATTCAAATCTAATACAGGTCTGAACTTATCCCAACTATCTACAAATTGTTGACAGTTTATGATAAATCCACCACCTGCACCATATGCTTTGTTACCAAATTTATTCAATGGAATATCAATATTACCATCCATTTGAGAAACAATACTTAATAACGAATCAGGTAAAACATTGGTATTATATTCAAATACCGATATACCAAATTCTTCATTTAAAATGGAAATTGGTTTGAGTATGTATGTATCATCTTCAAGTGATATTAAATATTTTGAATTACATTCTTTTGCAACTTGATATAATCTATCCATCCAAACAAATGCGTTTTCTTTTGGCCAGCACTTTCTTTGTAATTCAGGACCAGTTTCTGCATAGTTTTCATAATGTGCCATCCAACCACACCTTCCAACATTTATAGGATTTACGGTCATTATCGCTCCCCACTTATCACACACTTCTTTAAATTCTTCTACTTTACCACCCAAATCAACATTACAATATATCTCTCCATCTTTGTAAAATTCTCTGAATTTTCTAAAAGATACATCTGCTGCTTCAGGTTTATCATAACACCATAGATATGCACTCAACAATGATTTCATATTACTCTTTTCTTGTTAGTTTGTATAAATTATTTATATCACTTCTGGTAAACTCATCACACACCCATTGTACTTTATCTTCTCCAACCTGATTAACCATAGGTAAATAAATGTTATGCATTGCAACACCTACTCCAAATGGAGGATTTGTTTCCATTTCTATAATAGCATCAATTAAATTCTCAGTCATAGAATGCGGAAATACTATAAATGTATCACTTACTATTGGTAAATTAGTATGCTCTGGTTCTCTCCATAAAAAATTACATTTAGAAAAATCATATGAATATTCTGTAAATGGATTTTTTAAAAATGAAATATCAAATCTTGTAGAAATTACTAAATCCAAATCTTCATCTACCAATTCGTTTAAACTGTTAATGTATGTTAAAGATATTATTTTCATAGTATTTTCCAAAACATCACCACCACCCATTTTATTGTAGTTTGGGTCTAAAAATGTGTATTTTTTTGGATTATACGCTTTTATAATATCTTCCCTTTTTGGAGATTCGTATGTAAATAAATAAAATGATATTTCGTGTCCTTGTTCTTTTAATGGATTTACAACATTAGTCATAAATCCATCCATAGCATCTTCGTAGTTCCTATATCTACCTATGATACCATCATTATAAGAAACACCTACTAAATTAATTCCAATTTTCATTTTGTAATTCTTTAATATTCACAAATCTAACTCCCAAATCTATTAGTTTTTTATTATTTGCTTTAACTTCTTCAAAAAAGTTCCAAGCCAAAACTAATATAATATCTGGTAAATTTAATTCTGCTTTTTCTTTGGAATGAATTGGAATATATACACCAGGAACTACCTTATTGTGTTTTAATTCATTATCTTCTATAATGTAATCGATTTGTTTGTTGGTTATTCCAAAGTAATTAAGAGCAGTTGTTGCTTTTGCGGGAGAACCATATCCAACTATCGATATACCAGCTTGCTTTAATTTTCTAATGTTGTTTAAAACATTCTTTTTTGCGGTTTGGATTCTGTTTCCAAATTCCAAATATGTATTATATTCGGTTAATCCGTTCTCAATTTCGTTATTCAAAAATTCAGTAACACTACTTTGAATTTCTCTATCATCTTTACAAACAAATGCTCTAATAGAACCACCATGCGTATCAATATGTTCTACTCTATATAGTTTGAAACCAAGTTTTTTAAAGAAATTATTCAAAGATGAAACACTCCAATATGTTACATGCTCGTGGTACACATTATCAAATGTTAAATCATTTATAGTATCTAAAATATACTGAACTTCTACGATAAATGAACCATCATCTTTTAATGTTTTAAATGATGTTTTTACGATTTCTTCAATACCATCGGCATGTGCAAACACATTAGATGCAGTTATAATATCTGCCTTCCCTCTTTTTAAAATCTCATCAGCTATATCATCTGTAAAGAAATCATTAATAGTTTCTATTCCATTATCTGTTGCAATTTTAGCAATATTTGTAGCAGGTTCTATACCCAATACTTTTACATTTTTCTCTTTTAACGGTTTTAAAGCAACTCCATCATTTGAACCAATATCAATAACAAACGAGTTTTCATTTAACCCAAACATAGATGTATAATGAGAACTTGCGTTTTCAAAATGGTCTCTCATACTCTTTGTAGTAGATGAAACATACAAATAATGTTTAAATAATTTTTCAGCAGGAACTACATAATTTAATTGAACATTGTGGCAATTTTCACAATACTCAACTTCCAACGGAAATACTTCCGTAAATTCGTCCATCGAATTTAACAAATTGTTAGCAAGTGGTGAATCTCCAAACGAAACAACTGGTTTTAAATTTTCACTTGCGCAGGTTCTACAAGAATGTTTATACATAATGCTTCTTATCTCTTTTTTTATTAAAAACTATATTATTAAAATTGTTAGATATATCTTCAAATATACTATCAATTGAATCTGAAAATTTAAAATTAAATTCTTTTTCAAATAATTCGGATGAACAATTAAAACTATAATCGGTTTGAAATGATGACTCATTTACAGTTAAATTAGAACTACCGAATGAATGTATCTTCTCTGCTATATTTAATATAGTATCATTTATAGATGATAAGTTATATACGGTATGCTCTATTCTTTCCGCTTCTATTAATTTAACAAAACATTTAGTCAAATCTGTTAAACCTAAAATAGAACGATATGCATGTCCATTTGAAACTACTAAATCGTTGTTGTTTACTATATTTGAACTCAATGCGTTTATGATGTTTTCATTTCTAAAATTTTTAGAAAACCCATTTACAGAACCAAATCTTAATCCTATTAACTTCTTGTTAGGATATAGTTTAGCAATATCTTCTCTTGCTATAAAAGTGTAATCGTATATGTTCTTTGCATCCATCAACGCATCCTCTTCGGTTACATATTTTGGATTAGAACCATAAACTGCTAATGTAGATGCGTATAGTAAGGTTTGTTCATCTGATAATTTATCTACCAAACTTACAAAGTTAGTAACATTATTGGATATACAAGAAAAGTTATTATCTTTACTCATAGATACACTAGAATGTCCTGCTAATAATACTATGTGAGTGTATTTAGATAATTCAGATTCTGTTAAGTCTCTATAATCTTTTACAATTGTTTCATCGTAGATTTTACCAAACCAACATATATCCAAATTATCAACAATGTAATTTTGTTGTAACAATGATTCGTATAATTGAGAACCAATATACCCGTTACCACCTATTATTAATATTTTTTTATCTTTCATTATTTATAATTTTCTATATAATCCGAACAAACTCCTATGCAAGTTGAAACACTATCTTTAAATATTTCAGGCAATACTGCGATACTCCTTTCTATTGGTTGTTTGCCAGGAAATGCCCAAATGTAATTTCTAGATGTTAATGTTACAGTATCCGTTTGATGCCAAAAATAGTTAAATCCACCAATAGCATTAAACCATTCAACTGCTTCTATATTCTTACAATGTATCCATAATTTACCAACTCTCTGATTAAACCAAAGTTGTGTTACACCGTATTCCGGTCCATCGTGTCCTAAATATAAAACACCCTCAACTACCCATACATCAATTTCTACATCGTATCCTAAACCAATTGCTTCATCTATGTAATCGGGATGATTTTCTTTTTCCTCAATTTTACCATTTAGGTTTCCCCTATGTGATATTAGTACCATAACTTATTTTCTCTTAATAAATCAAATTTTAAATCAGGATGTTTTACAACTAAATTATATAAACCTTTTCTATCAATCATTCTGGTAAAATTCTTTTCTTGAAAATATATTCTACCCAATTTTATCGCATCTTCTATTAAATCATCAAATGCGTTATAGTGGATTTTTTTATATAAATCGGAATTACTTACATACAAATTATCATCGCATATTTCAGAACCACCCCAATGCCAAGCTGATACATTTATTTTATTTGGGTCTACATTTTCTAAATTACAATATCCACCCAAATCGTATCTACCTCTTATAACATAATCATAATCATCTTCTATCAATTCACACACCTTTTGCCATCCGTGAAACATTGGAAATCCTCTAAAATTACCTGCTACATCATATGGTTTAGTTGGACGTGATAATGATTCATCTGCTTCCAATCCATCTACATATTCTGCAAAACTAAATGGTTTTTCTGAAATGTATTTTTTTGGTGTATATAATCCTAATATCTTTTCATACTCCTCATCTTCCCAAAAATGTAAATAAACATCTGCGTTATAATTTTCAATTATTGGTTTCCAAAATTGATTATAACCCTCTTCTACTTTTCTTGGTAATCCTGATATAACAACTGCTACTTTCATTATTTATGATTTTCTAAATAATATTTTAAATCTTCAGGTGTACCCAATCCCCACATTTTTTCAATATGGAATGTTTTGATTATTTTACAATCTGCAATTGCTTCGTTAAATACAGGACAAACATAGAATTCGTTGTTTACTCTAATGTTCTTTTCAATCATTTGTTCTGCGTACTTTACATAATCAGAACCTTTAGCCCAATAATACACACCAACAGTTGCTATATCTGAAATTGGATTCTTTTCTGCTACTTCGGTAACATATCCATATTCATCCACTTTTGCAAAACTCCATTTAGGGTGGGTTGCGGTAAATGATACAATTCCACCATCTACTTTTTGTTCAATCATTTTGTACATAAACTCATTAGAATCCCACTCTAAAAATTGGTCAGAATTTGCCATAACCAATGGGGTATCGGAATCAATATATTCCTTTGCTAATAAAGTTGTACATGCTGCTCCCTCTGTAATTCCATCTACCTCTACAATTTTACAATTTGGAGTGATTAGATTTAAAAGAGTATCTAAATTGTATTTTGCTCTGTGTTCTTTCTGAACTACAAAGATAAATGTTGCATCAATATTTAAATTATCTACAACTGTTTGAATCATAGGTTTTCCCTCCACATCAATTAGTGGTTTTGGGAATGTATAACCTGCTTGTTGAAATCTACTTCCTGCTCCTGCCATTGGGATAAGAACATTAAGTTTACCTCCTTGCCATTTTGGTATGCTCATAGTATGTTTTGTTTCGTCTAATTTACGAATTATTTTTGATAAATCCAAGTCTTTTGGAGAATTTACTCTTAAAATGTTTGCTCTACTTCTACTTGCTGCAAGTAATCCATGTGGTGAATCTTCTACAATTAAAGTTTCTTCTGGTAATACACCCATCATACTCATTGCCTTCCAATACATTTCAGGGTGTGGTTTAGAGTTCTTTACATCTTCATTAGAGATGATTAAATCCATAAACTCAATAATACCAATCTTTGCCAACATCACCAATACAGAACGTCTGATTGAGTTTGATGCAACTGCTAATTTATATCCTCTACTACGCAGTTCTTTAAATAAATCAATTAATCTATCATCTGATTCTAATTGAGATATTGCTTCAATTGTTAATTGTTGTTTTCTATTCCAAACCGTTTCGTATGTATTAGGATTTAATCCTTTATTTTGAGTAAGTAATTCTAGCTTTTGATTGGTTTTTAATCCATCATAGATTGATAAATGTTCTGCTTCTGTAATTACATACTTATTACTTTGTGCAATCTCCCATAAGGCAGTATTTAATGTATCGTAGTGTATTTGCTTAGCTTCCACTAAAACACCATCTAAATCAAATATAATTAATTTTGTCATTTTCCGTATTTTTGCCAATCGTTGTGTTTGAATAATCCTTCGTTGTGACCAACTTTAAAATCTTGTCTCGGCCACCAATATGCAATCTTTCTTTCTAAATCAATACCCTCACCCATAAACGGTTCGATTACATTTAAATAAAATTCCTTTTTGTATAAACAAGGATTGTTTGTCCAATTACCATATCTAGATGTGGTATGAAACATATCATCAGTTTTTTGAATTTGTTCTGGGAATTCTATATCAGGTTCACACCAATGAACTGAATCTAAGAGATGCGGGGATGTTACTTCGTGCCAATCATCATAGTAGGTTAATTCTCTACCTTTGTATTGAAATGAAAAATGTGGATGACCTGGTTGTTTCCTATGTCTTAATCTAACTACATCTAATCCATTTTCAATTGCCTGATAACTTTTCTTTAATGTATTATATGTTGTTTTTCTATCTTCAATCAGATTCCAATCATGTTCCAAAATTAAAACATAATCAGTTTGTGCGTTTTCGGTTAATCGCTTGAATGCTTTACCGATACCAATATTTTGTTGTAATCCAATACAATCAATTCCAAAATGAGATGCAATTTGAATATCTTCTTCCGTTACTTCTTGAAAAAGAATAGTAACATCGTTTACCATTTCTAGTAATCCGTTTTCATAATAGGTAGTTAGAGTATCTACCAACACTTGCCCAGAATTCCATGCAAGAATTCCAATTGAGATAGGCAATTTTTCCATATTAATTTCTATAACGTATTGTAGTAACTATTTTGTTTTTCTTGTCTAGCGATTTCTTTAATGTGTTTAATACAATAAATTTCATCACCTGGTAGATTTGTATATGATTCAAATCCACCAATTCTTTCGTGCACTTTACCACTCCAACCGATAGTTGGTTTATTTCTGTAAATTCTAGTCTGTGCATCTGGGAAATTAACCCACCCTTTTTCATTTACATTCCAACCCCATTGTTTAATATGTTCATCAGTTAAACCATTTACAATGTTTATACGAGGAACTAATATTAAATCCTTATCTACATTTGCATCTAAAATTTCTTCTAAATTAACAATAAGATTTTCATCTAATAATTCATCAGCATCTAATTGAAATATCCATTCTCCTTTGCAAAATGAATTTAGAAAGTTTTTCCAACCTGCAAAATCACCTTCAAACATTGCTTCAATCAGAGTAATTTTATCAGCGTTTGCCTGTAATTCCAAATACTCCAACAATTCGGGTTGTGCTTTGGGTGTATCCAAAAGAACTACTATTTCGGAATTATCTCCTTTGTAGTTTAATAATTGTGTAAGTAATTTAATAGTTTCATCAAATTCATTACATACCGTAACTGCGTAACTTATTTTCATTATTCTTCTGTTTTTATAACTTCATCTTCTCCACCAGTTGTGTATGGTTGATATGGTCTATAATCTGCCATTTTTGCCTGATGTTCGTTCCATCTATTTGTTGATAGAGTATTTGTATAACTCCACGCAGAACCACTTGGGTATCCATATGTGGTTGTAGATGGGTTATATGTAATACTTCCACCACTACCCGATGATACTGTTAGTGTTGTACCAGTTCCACAGGTTACCTTATATGGGTTATATGGGTCATACGGTTGTATAAATGGTAATGTTTGTATTGGTGTAGTATTTGGTGTTCCAAACGGAAAAGATGGTGTTTCTTCATCTTTAACTTCTGCCAATTTATCTTTTACAATATCCCATTGCTTTGGAGTAATATTGTATTCATGTACCCCTTCCGAAAATCCTTTTAACCAAAGGATAAATTCTTTTGATGTCATAACTATTGTTCTTTTAGTAACGAATTATTTGTTGGTTGATTTTTTAATGTTGCCGCAGGTTGTGGTTGTGGTTTTGGTAATTTGTTTTTAGGAACTAACTGTGTATTATCCATATTAATATGAGTAATTTTCCCCAATCCACTCAATTTGTAAGTTCTATACGAATCATTTGATATAATTGGTACTGAACTAACTATTTTTTCATAAAAGTTTTTAGCACCCCCTTTAATAGTTAATTCAGTATCTTCGTTTACAAATTTACCAAAGAATTTTTTTATTAATTGTGGATTTACATTTGATACTTTTATTGCATGAACTATATCTTTTGATTTTGATACAAATAATGTATAAATTATAGGTGCAGTAGTTTCTGAATAATTTCCTTTATGTCCATCTATATATTGGTATTCTTTGATTATATAAAAATTACCCCTAACCATCTGATTAGGAGTAACTTTATTAGCATCATCAATGAATTTTCTATATAATGGATTGAAATTACTCATTTGCTCTTATCTTTTTTAATAAATATGTAGCAAGACTAAAATGTCCCATCTCACCAAAGTGTTCATTTTTTACATTATTATTAGTTTCCATTGAAATTGTACCAGGAGATACATTTTCAATATCTGCTATTTCATCTCTAACATAATGGAATCCAGATAAATGATATAAATTTTTGTTTTTAATAGATTTTCCAATTATTTTAATAAATTCATTTAACTCCGTATAATATAAATTATTATTACGGTTTAATAATAAATCATCTAATGTAGATTGTGAAAAATATTCATCAATTAAATCTTCATCTTTTAACCTACTCAAATCCGTTTCGGGTACTATTGATAAAAATTCTTTATGTTTTCCAGATAATCTGTATCTTAATACACTAGACCACATAAAAATAACAATATCATCTTCTTTTATATTATCTATTTCTTTAATAAATGAATGAAATATTGAATAATTATCAGAACCTGCTTTTGATAAATTGTTTACATCGGTTTTTAAATTACCAGCAATTATATCACTAAATGTTTTTGGAATTTTGTTTTTAAATTCACAATAATCTATTGCCCATTGGTTTTTTAATTCCAAATGTCTTTCAAATCTACAACTAAACGAATCACCAAAAATCCAAATCATATTAATGCTATTGTATCTCTTCTAAATTTAAAATTAGGTTTAATTGACCAATAATGATAAGTAGATAGTCCTAAATATGATGTTAAATTCCACAACTCTTCTGGAAATATACCAGAGAATAAAGATTCGTATGTAACATGCAATCCAAATACGCTTGTCATTTCTGCGTATTCTTCTTTAAGTTGTTCTACTAATTCATTTATTTGAAATTCGTTTTCTTCCAACCATTCATTGGGTATAATATATGGTCTTGTTAAAATACCTTTATCAATATTAAATAATATACTTTCAGCTTGTTCTCTAAAACCTTTTCTTCTTAAACAAATTGTGTAATCAAATCTTTCTTCTGGAAAAAATCCATTATCATCTACAAATTGTTTATACTCATCGTAGTGCATTAAAACAATAGTATCTTTTAAATCATAAAATTCAACATCTTGTTTTTTAAAATTAATAGATGGGTCAATGATTAAATCATAAAGAACTCCTGATATGTTATTGTTTTCGGATTTTTCACCATATGCCAATTCTTTTTTTACCCAATTGGCAATGGTGTATCCACCACTTCTCATAGATGCTACTATTAAAATATTCATTATTTCTTATTTAACATTTTTAATTTAGGTAATTGTAACTGTTGGAATTTAGGTTGTAATTTTGTATAAACCTCATATGAATTTAAAATACCATCAAACAATTTAGTCATTTTTTCTAAACTGAAATTTTGTTTATTTTGTTTTCCCAATTGTTCTGATGCCTTTTTATACTTATCGTAATTTTTATAAACATCCTTAATTGCAGATAATGCTTTTGAAATAGTTACATTAAACCACTTTGCCTCTTTTAATAAAAATTGGTCTGCTGCTGATTCGTGAACCTCTTTTAGTTCACCCTCTAACAATACTGCTCCTTCTTTTAAGAAATCCAAATGCCCACTCCAACCACTTGCAATAATTGGCTTACCTGTTAAACTGAATTCTAACAATGGTCTACCAAATCCTTCACCCTTTGTAAAGTTTAACATTGCTTTTACTTTTGGATGTTCGTATAATCCATTCATTTCCGCTTCTGTTAAATCACCGTGAATCAAATATACAGGCACCGAACCATAATCTTTACCCAAACATTCTCTAATTTTTTTAATAGTAGCTTCTCTATCCAACACACTAAAACCAGCAGATGATGTTTTAAGAATTAAAGCAGGTTTTTTCTTTTCATTTTTGAATGCCATTGCAAATGTTTTAATCATCATTCCCACATTCTTTCTATCTTCACCCAAATCACCTCTCAACCAATGCCCTACAAATAGGAATGCAAAATCTTCTTTGATTTGGTCTAATTGAGTAACTTTATGAATATATTCTGTTCCAAAATTTTCATTAAATCCTTCGAATAAAATTTCAACAGGTTTCTGAATTTTATGTTGTGCAACTAATTGACCCGTTTTTTTATCTGCTTCATTATAAATGGAATCAATTAAACTTTTTTTAGAATGTTCGGATGGAACTATAATTAAATCCATTCTATTACAACCATGTACCCAATCAATTGGAGAGTGAGTTGTTTCTATTGCCGCAGTAATACCAATGTTATAGAAACCTACGGGTTGAAATTCATTTGGAACTGTAACTTGAATGTAAATATCCGGTTTTTCTGATGCTTGTGGGATTATATTATCTACTACCCACTTATGGAATTCATTATCATAATTAAGAGCATCCATTGGGGTTTGTCCCCAACGAGTGCTAATAATTTTAATATCAAATTTATCTAATTTATATAGAGAATGTAATAAATCTCTAGCGTGGTCACCATATCCACTCCTTGTTGCAACTGGTGCTTGAAATACTAATGTTGGTTTCATACTATAACTCTATAACTTTAAATTTTTCTTTTGGTTTCCAATTCTCAAATGCTCCCTCCATTCCATCTACTAATGTTTTACACATAGCTTCTCTACTTAACAACCCATCTTCTAACATCCACTTTCTACCTTTCAATGCCGCTGCTTTTCTATCTTCTTTTGGAGTTTTGTACCAATCCATAATCAATGGTGCTACATCTTCAAAATCAACTCTATCATCAAAGATATATGGAGTAGGAACTGAACCCGTTGATGAACGAACTGGCCAAATTGGTTTAACCCAATCTCCCCAAACTACGGTATTCTTTTTGTATCTATCATGCAATGAACCAATCTCTACATAATCTTCTGCAGTTAATAATTTACCACTTCCAATATCTCTAAATCCACATTGGTCTTGCATACCACCTGTTACAGTTACAATGATAGGAGTACCTGCCATTACTGATTCCGCAGTTGCCAAACCAAATCCTTCGTTAGATGCAATGTTAATTGTTACATCTGCCATATTATAAAGATAATTCAACTCTTCCTCCGAATAACGGTCTGGTGCGAAGATTACATTTGATTCAGGTGCACAATGTTCAACAACCGTTGGTAAATCTGTACCATTTTCATCCACAGGTTGTGTATGCATTAATAAACATACTTTATCTCTATGTTCTGGTGCAAGTGCTTCTCTGAACTTATCAAATGCAAGAATTACATCAATTGGTTGCTTTCTTCTAATATTACGATTTGACCAATACAATACAAAATCGTATTCTTTATCACCAAAAATAGATTGTTTAAATTCTTTTGGAACTTCTACTGGTTTGTACAATTCGGAATTAATACCATGTGGTACATAACTTACTTGCCAATCAGCGGGTTTAGTCCAATGTTTTTCTTTATCCCAACTCCAAACTCTTTTAGTAATACCATAAGTTTGTTTTGAAATACATCCAATCCAATCACAACTTTCGTAGTAATTTCTATTGTATTTTGGGTCTGGTAAATCATCCCAAATGTGATAAAAGAATAATGGACAGGTTTGTCTAATTTCATGCTCAATCTCATATAACCAAATCCAATAACGAGGGTCAGTAAAGTGTAAGATTGCATCGGGTTGTTCAATCATTAACAATTGACGAATAATATCAGGATTACCATAACCATCTGATGGATATAGTTTAACAGATGCATCTGCTACACCTGTTCTAGCACGAACATCTTCGTTTAAATCTAAAACTCTACCAGCCTCTGGATGTTTGATTGCTGCTCCTAATTGTACCCAATCGTACTTATCAACAGTTCCCATAACTAATTGTTTGGAAACATTGGCTATCCCACTAGCCATTCGGAGGTCATCCGATAATAATAGTATTTTCTTTTTTGCCATAACTTTTATTTATAATAATATGTATTGGAAATTTAGATTTTTCCATCACATAATCCTCTTTGAGAGAACTCACACCACTTACAATTCTTTTTATTTTTACCTGGATTCTTTGGAAACTCTACTTGTCTATATTCACCATTCTCATCAAATACACTATCCACAAATTCTTTAAATGAAGTCCATGCTTTGTTTACAGATGGTTTACCAGATGCAGGAACGTGCTTTGAAATACGAGGTATTGTGAAATCAGTAGATTCTGAAACCTTTCTCTTTAAAATGATAAACTCTACATCAATCATATCTTCTGAAATACTTAATAATTCTGCGTAGAACTTTTTGTAAAGAAGAATTTGAGAATTTTTAATAGGGTCTGCTTTTTGATATTTGTTCCAACCCATTGTAGATGTTTTAAAATCTATAATACGATAGCGACCTGAAACTCTGTTTCTAACTACCATATCTAAGAATCCTAAAAAATGAACATTTTCTGCTATCGGTGTATTGATAGGTTGCTCAATTGCTACTAATTCATCGTTTGTTAATGAAAAGAAACTGTTGAAGTTTTTAGGTTTTTGAAAGTAATCCAAAATAAGATTACCATCTTCTAAAAACTCAACTAGTTCCTCTTTGGAACAGATTGGATTAGTACCATCTAATGATTCTTTTAAGTACAACTCACGCATCTTATCTTTCAAAAATGCTTTTGTATCCATTAGTTTATCTGCTTGCGATTTAGAAATACGCAAACATTTATCTAAATAGGTTTGCAATGTTTCGTGCATTGCAGTTCCAAATACTAAATGGATATTTGATGTAGAGATGGATAATCCATCAATATAATTCAACTTATACTGATATGGACATCCACTCCACATTGAGTATTGACTAAAAGAAACTCTTGCCACTATATTTTAAGTTTAAGTTTGGTAATTTGTTTTGAATCAATACCATATTTTTCACAGATGAATTTAATGTTCTCTCTACCTTCTCTTGAAGAATATAGAATTTCTATGTAATCCATAGCTTGATGTTCAGAACAAATATACTCATTTTTTATGAGATTTACAAGCCATTCCTCATATTTTTCTCCAGCTTTTCCTTTAATATATTTTAAGTAATACTTCCCTTTTGGGATGATATTTATGTACAACTTATACATTTCCCTAGGTGATAGAGTTTGCGTTAAAGGAAGGATGGTTGCAATGAGTTCTACCCATTCAGGTTTCATCGAAAGGAATCTATTAATCATAAAGTTACTCCATGTCTTAATATCCTCCTCTGTTAATTTATCAAAGTAGTTTGGGTCTTGCTCTGATGTGATTGCAGCAATGTGGTCAAATAACTTTTTCCCTGCCATTATTCTACTATTGATGATGGTTTATCTCTTAATTCTAAAGGTAGTAACTCTTGCAATGCTTTTCCACATTGAGTACATAAATAAGTTTCAATTGGAATAACAGAATCTTGTGCTTGACCAGTTACTAATCTGGATAATTTTTTGAATCTGAATCCTGTCATAAACACTTTGTTTCCACACTCACATTCCATATCTCTTGCATCGTTTAAATTGATGCCCATTGGTAATCCTTGTTCCATTATTTTATAATGTTTAAAATTTGAATAATTGTACTCATAAATACGATTTCTTTATCTACTACCAATGCATCTTTGGATATACCCTCTGCAATAGTTAAGATTACATTTGCAGTATTACCAGATGCATATTCATCTACTCTATCATACAACATAGAATACATTTCGGAATAATCATTTAATCTGTTGTCTGCAACTGCTTGTCTGATATTCATAAACATATTACGTTTATCATCATTTGCTTTTAACAAATCTACTAATTTAGTTTGAAAGTTAGATTCCACCATAATTTGATGGTCTACTTTTAACTCTCCTTTTGCAGATTGTAGTTGGCAAGTATTTAAGATTCTACGAATATCTGGATAATATGAACTGATAATGTCAGCAACATTTTTAATATCGTATTTAATTTTTTCCGCATCCAAAATTCTAGTAACTTGGATTGCCACATCTTTCTTTGTAGGAGGTGTGATTGCAAATGTTTGACATCTACTTTTGATTGGGTCAATAATCTTTTCGTGATAATTACACGTTAAGATAAATCTACAATGTTTAGAAAATGTCTCCATTAAGTTACGCAAGATTGCTTGTGCGTTTGGAGTCATATAATCAAACTCATCCAAAATGATAATCTTAAATCCTGCAAATCCCATTGAGGATGCAAAGTTTTTTACTTTGTTACGAACGGTATCTACGTTGTTCTCATCGGATGCGTTGATAATCATACTATCACATTTAATAGTATTTACAATAAGTTTTGCAAGTGTAGTTTTACCAGTACCTGCTTTACCATGCAACAATAAATGTGGAATATCATTATTATCTAAATACTGTTGAATAGTTTCCTTTACGGTTTCATTTCCTACATATTCAGAAAGTGTTTGTGGACGGTATTTCTCCACCCACAAACTATGTTCTTTTTTACTATTTTCGTTTGCGAAAAAACTCATATTATTTTATTTACCTGTTGAACCAAATCCACCTTTTCCTCTTGAACTTTCACTTAACTCATCTACTACTTGTAATTGAATTACGGGATGAGGAACTATGATGATTTGACAAACTCTATCTCCTACATTATATGCAATGGAATCTAATCCATTTAACTTATTAAAAGTTGCTTGTAGTTCACCTCTATATCCTGCATCAATAACACCAACTGAATTACTTAACATTAATTCGGTGTTTCGTATTGATGAACGGGGAAATACTAACCCAACCATGCCGTCTGGTATTTCCATCGCTATACCCAAACCATATGTTATTTGAAATGATGTATTTTCTATAATAGATGTTGCTACCAAATCTAAACCAGCATCACTCTCTTTTGCGTACTTTGGTTTAACTGCATTTTCATGCAATAATTTAATTTTCACTTTCATTTTGTTTTGCTCTTTCTAATTTTGTTTGTTCCGAAATAGGTCTAGGGAAAATTGTAAATTTCATTCCGTTATGTGAGAATGTTAAACCCTCTCCATCTTGTGGTTTGATTTCCAATACTAACGGTGCTGCATCTTCTCCTTCATTTGAATATGCAAAAACGATTGGTTCGTTGTTAAAAAATTGAAAACACCATTCTGCATCTGGAATTGGAGTTGGTGCCGGTTTTGTTGTTTCCTCTTCTGGAAATAATTCTAATTGTTCTGCCATTTTATTTTTATTTTATTGTTACAAATATACGAAAAGTTTTTTAGAAATCAAAGAATTTCTTTGCAGTTTGTGTAGAAGATGATGCTTTTTGCCATTTTAATGCGTTATAAAAGTCATCTAATTTATTCTCTAACTCTGCTTTGTAAATCATATCTCTTTCTATGTATTGTTCGATGAAATCCATAATTTCTTTTGGGTCGTTGTAGTCTTTAAATGCTACTGTATCTAACCCCAATGGATTTTGTCTTAGATACACCCACTTAACTTTATCACCATCTCTGATTGGTTCGTGCTTAAATGGTGAATTGAAGAATTTTAATAATCGGTTGTATGCAATTCCTGCTTTAACGTGTGCAGGTGTTCCTTTCTCAAACATTGCAATTTGTAACCCACTATCCTTTCTCCATTTACCATCATCGTATTTACTTAATTCTTTAATTGCCCCACCTTTAGCAATAGTTTTTACAGGTAGAGTTGGTAAACTTGCTTTGAATTCTAATAATTTATTATCAACATAATCATTATCCTTACCCATAAGAATATCTTTCAACATTGCTGACATAAATCCTTGAAATGCTTTTGGGAATGATGAACGAACTACATCTAATCCTTTTACATCTAATTTATCACAAGGAATACCATTTTTCAAAATCATCCATTGTGCATATCTTTTCTTTGCTACCCAAAAACCCGCTTTGGAGATATACTCTTTTTTGATTTCAAATCTGTGTTTATCCTTTGGGATACAGAAGAATCGTTCTGATAATAAATCGTAGAAATTGTTTAGGAATGTTTGAGTTTCTTCGGCAATAGTATTAACCTCATCTGCCATTCTCTTCTCATCAAATGTTTTGTATTCAGGGTATCTATGTTTAACCAAAGGTTCTGCTAACATATAGATTGAATCGGTATCTATGTAGACATTGTAATCTTCTTTTGTTCCGAGTTCCTTCCAATATTTGATGTTTGCCATCTCTGCCGTTTTCTTAATAACAGTTTGACCCGTAATCGTAACTGCCTCTGCATTATCAATATCGTAAAACCGAAAGGCAGGAAGACCAAGAACACCATAC
>JACCED010658529.1_pt1 | contig 24993 bp, 25 predicted proteins | sample 7455021 | NCBI WGS metagenome assembly JACCED01 (sample SAMN15323456, study PRJNA562643) | freshwater metagenome | isolation source: river surface water | place: USA:Blue River Watershed | collected 2017-08-19
ATCGAAGCCTTGAACGCTGCAGAGGCTTGGGTACGCCGGCCAAGCGAAGAAGCGCGCCGCGCCTGCATGGCGATCGCCCAGAAAACGCAATTCAATACGCCGGAAGTATGGGCCGCTATGGGGGCTTTTTGGAATAGTGGCAGCATGGGTCCCGAATCGGCACCCGCGATACCGGTGCCTGAACATTTCACTGGCTTGGCGATACATGGTGGTGTCATGCTGGCGTCGGTACGGCTGCGCCCTGAACAAGCCATGGCAAGACTTGGACGTTTTCTCGCTGCCGCCTGCGATATCGCCGCCGGCGGGGCAGGCGTTATCCCCGTAGAGGAGGTTTGAAATGGGAATGGCAGCAGCGCGCAGCGCGGATATGCATATCTGCCCCATGGTCACGGCTGCCGTGCCCCCCATCCCGCATGTGGGGGGCACCATCATGACCGGGGCGCCGACCGTGTTGACGGGAAGTATGCCGCAAGCGCGGGTTTCAGATACCTGCCTTTGTGTTGGCCCGCCTGATACGATCGCACTCGGAAGCGTCACGGTACTGGTGGGTGGCTTACCGGCGGCCCGCATGGGGGATTTATGCTCTCATGGGGGAACAATTTCAGTGGGCCTTCCCACCGTTCTCATCGGTTGAAGTCGCGCGCCAGGCACCACACAGTGCCAGGCGCCGCGCAACGGCCCATCGCCGCCACCCATTGTGGGGCGAATTGAGGGATCATGTGGGGGCGTGAAAATAAAAACTAGGCTGCCCAATTTCTTGCGGAAGAAAGTGGCGTCCCGTACGGGATTCGAACCCGTGTTACCAACGTGAAAGGCTGGTGTCCTAGGCCTCTAGACGAACGGGACAAGGCCGAGAGGCGCGCCTCATACCCTCCCTAGCGCCCGCCGCCTAGCCCCCCCCGGCATTTTAAATGCACCACCTTGTCAGAAAATCCTCTTGCGGCATGTTTGGCCCCAAAATTCAGCCTGGATTTCCGATGACCGAAGCCTGCCGGCTCTACCTGATTACCCCTCAGCAACTCGATCCTCTGGCCTTTCGCGATCATTTGGCGGCGGCTTTGGATGGCGGGGATGTCGCTTGCCTCCAGCTCCGCTTGAAAGACGCGACCGAGGACGAGATCGCCCGGGCGACCGAAATCCTCATGCCGGTGGCCGCCGCGCGGGATGTCGCCTTCCTGTTGAATGATAACGCCGCGCTGGCGCTGCGCCTTGGCTGTGATGGCGCGCATCTCGGCCAGGGGGATGGTGATCATGCGGAAGGGCGGCGGCTGCTGGAAGGCAAGATTCTCGGCATCACCTGCCATGCCTCGCGGCATCTGGCGATGGAAGCAGGGGAAATAGGGGCGGATTACGTGGCGTTTGGTGCCTTCTTCCCCACCGATAGCAAGCAGACCATCCACCGCGCGGAACCCGATCTGCTGGAGTGGTGGCATGAGATTGCGGAAATCCCCTCGGTTGCCATTGGCGGCATCACGGCGGCGAATTGCGGCCCCTTGGTGCGGGCGGGGGCGGATTTTCTGGCGGTGATTGGCGCCGTCTGGCACCACCCTGAAGGCCCGGCAGCGGGCGTGCGGGCCATGAACGCCGCCATCGCGGCAGCCTGAACTAAAACCCGCGGGGTTCCTGCGGCAGGCGGGACAGGCGCCGGAACACAGCCATGGCGGCGGCGGCCGTCGCTTCTTCCATCGCGCCTTCGCGCACTTCGGCCTGTGTCCACATCCAGCTGCGGGGTGGATCGTCGCGCATGGACCAATCCGGGAAAAGCCGCTCTGCCGTATCGCCGGCATGCAACAGAATCACTTCCACATGCCGGTCATCGCGCAGGATGCGGGCATAGGTTTCATTCACCGCGTCGCGCGGCCCTTCCAGCAATTGCAGATACATATCCGCGCGGCAGATCAAGGCGCCGGTGACCCCAGTTTGGGTATTCAGGCTGCGTGCCGAGGTCAAAATATCGTCCAGCGCGGCCTCATCAACGCCGAAGGGGCGCGATGTATAGATCAGTTGTGAAAGGCGTTTCATCCGCTGCTTGTCCCGCTCGCTTTGTCTCGCACCCGGATGCGCGATGCGTTATCATACACAAAATCCGCAGAAGAGCAGGAAAATTTGGCCCATGGATGAAACCCGCTTTCATCGCCTGCTGCATCGCCCGGGTATCTTGGTTGATATCGGGGCGCATGATGGGCTGATCACCCTGCCTTTGGCGCAGCTGGCGGGCAGCCATGTGCTGGCTTTCGAACCCCTCCCCAGCGCCTATGCGCGGCTGCAGGCGGCGCTGGAGGCGCGCTTTGGCAGCATGCCTGGACATGTGCAGTGCTACCCCATGGCGCTTGGTGACCAGGATGGAGAAATCACCTTGGCCATGCCGGTGCTGGATGGGGTAGCGCAGGAACAATGGGCCAGCACGGCCAAGGATTACGCCGCGCATCTCTCGGCCCGGGTGGCGGTGGAACACTTCACCGTCCCGCTCCGCCGGCTGGATGCTTTCCAGCTGGCCGATGTCACGGCCATGAAGATTGATGCGGAGGGCGCGGAATATGAAATCCTGCGCGGCGCGCGCGACACCTTGCTGCGCTGCCGCCCGATTCTGACGCTGGAAATCGAAGAACGCCATCGGGCAGGTAGCACCTATGCCGTGCCGGCCTATCTCGATGCGCTGGGCTATGATGTTTTCTTCGAATTGCAGGATGAATGGTACCCGGTGGCCGCGCTGGACCGGCCGACGATGCAAAGGGCATCGTCCGACCCATCGGTATTCGAAGCCTCAGACCCTTATGTTTTTGTTTTTTATGCGCTGCCGCGTGAAGCGAGCAGCGCCATGCTGGATCAACTCCGCCAAGCGGCGAAGCCTATGCGTTAGGGCGCATTGACTGCACGGCTCGGGATTGGGTGCTCACGCCAGCCAAAGCACATCCTCGATGGTGCGCGCACCGCTGACCAGCATGGCCAGCCGATCAAACCCAAGCGCAATGCCGCTTGTTGCCGGCATGCCGTGTTCCAGCGCGGCCAGGAAATCCTCGTCGATTTCCCAACCCTTTTCACCGGAAATACGGCGCCGTTCCGCCGTATCAGCAATGAAACGCCGCCGCTGTTCGGCGGGGTCGGTCAATTCATCGAAGGCATTGGCCAATTCCAGCCCGCCGACAAAGAGTTCGAAACGGAGCGCCGCCCGCGGGTCAGCGGGATCGCGCCGGGCCAAAGCGGCTTGCGGCGCGGGCCAATGGGTCAGGAAGGTTGCGCGTTCGCGTCCAAGATGCGGTTCAATGCGTTCGAGCAGCAGGCGGAAGAACAAATCCTCCCAGCTTTCATCGCTCTTGGATGCAAGCCCTGCCGCCGCCGCAGCCGCGTGCAAGCGTGCCGCATCGCCCTCGGTCGCCAGAATATCCAGCCCATTGCACCAGCGGGCGAAGGCTTCCGCCATGCTGATGCGTTCAAACGCCAAGCTGAGGTCCGTGGTCACGGCGCCATGCGCGACGATGGTTGGCGCCATGGCACGCACATAGTCTTCTGTCTCGGCCATCAGCCCTTCAAACCCAAGGCCTGGGCGGTACCATTCCAGCATGGTGAATTCTGATGCATGGCGTGGGGAGGTTTCGCCATTGCGCCAGACTCGGGCGAGTTCAAAAACCGGCCCGGCACCCCCGACCAATAAACGCTTCAGCGCCAGTTCGGGGGAGGTGCGCAGCCACAAATCCCGCGCTTCGCCCTGCCCCAGATGGGGTTCGTAGCGCGTTGCGAAGGCGCGCAGATGCACTTCGGCGCCCGGGGCGGGGACCAAGGCGGGTGTTTCCACTTCCCGATAGCCACGGGCGCTGAAAAAGGCCCGGGTTTCGGCGGTCAGCCGGGCGCGACGGTCCAAAAAGGGCAGCCGCGCGGCAAGGGCTTCGGGGTGCCAAGGGGGCAGGGGCATTGCTGCGCTTCCAGGGGTGGTATAGGCGGACGCGACCATGCCTGATGGAAATGCCCCCGACCAGCCTCGAACGCTGCGCAGCTTGCGCGATCTTGCGCAGGCTGGGTTGATTCCGCCGGCAGCCATCCCGCAGCTGGATCAGGTGGCTGAACGCTATGCCACGGCCATCACGCCGGCCATGGTCGCGCTGATCAACCCCGCCGATCCCGCAGACCCGATTGGGATGCAATATGTCCCCGATGCGGCCGAAGCGCTGATCGCCCCGCATGAGACGGAAGACCCCACCGCCGATGCCCCCTTCACCCCGGTCAAGGGCGTGGTGCATCGCTATCCTGATCGTGCCTTGCTCAAGCCATTGCTGGCATGCCCGGTCTATTGCCGGTTTTGCTTTCGGCGCGAAAAGGTGGGCCCCGATGGAGGGGTGCTGACGGCGGCGGAATTGGACGCAGCCATGGCCTGGTTCGCCGCCCATCCGGCCATTCGTGAAGTCATCCTGACCGGGGGCGACCCGCTGATGCTGTCCCCACGCCGCTTGCAGGAAATTCTAAGCCGGCTAGCGGCGCTGGCGCATATCGAAACGCTGCGCATTCATACACGCGTCCCGGTGGCTGACCCGGCGCGGGTGACCCCCGCCCTGGTGGACGCCCTGCGGCACAGCAAGCCGGTCTTTATTGCCATTCATGCCAATCACGCGCGGGAATTCACGCCAGAGGCCGGGGTGGCTGCCCTGCGCCTGGCCGAAGCAGGCATGCCGCTGCTGGGCCAAAGCGTGCTGTTGCGTGGTATCAATGATGAAGCCGGGAAGCTTGAAGCCTTGTTCCGGGCCATGATCCGCCATCGTATCAAGCCCTATTATCTGCATAGCCTGGATGCCGCACCCGGCACCGCGCGGTTTCAGGTCGCGCCCGACCAGGGTCTTGCGCTGATGGCGGCGCTGCGCGGCCGACTGCCAGGGCACGCCTTGCCGTTATTCGTCTATGAAACACCAAATGGCGGTGGCAAGCGCCCGGTGGAATGAAAGTTGCGCCGCCGCTTGGGCCCTTGGCGTCAAGGCTCAGGTAAAAACCTCAATCGCCACCAAGCCATCGCGCAGCACCTGCAATAGATCCTGCCGTTCCAGCGCAATGCAGCCTTCGGTGGGGGCGAAGCCTGGGCGCGCCAGATGCAGAAAAATCGCACTGCCGCGCCCGCGCGCCACGGGTGCGTCATTCCAGCCAAGGATGCCGATCGCATCGTAGATATGATCTGCCCGCCATAAGATTTCATGCCGCGCTGGATGGGGCAGGCGGATTTGCTGGTTGTAATCCGCATGTGTCGGATCATCGCACCAGCCATCTTCGGGTGCGATGGGGGCAATTGCTACAGATGCCTGCGGTGGCGCCAGGCGATCCGCGCGATAAAGCAGGCGCCGAAGGGGCAAAAGACCTATTGGGGTTGCCCCATCCCCTTCACGCTTTTCGGCGCTGAGGCCCCCTTTGCCGAGCGCGCAGCGATAAACCCGGCCTTGGAAACGCATCAGCCCATCGGGCCCGACGCGGGCGAGAAGGGCCGGGTTCACCGCTCAGCCCAGCATATGCCCGAAGCGCCGCGCCTTGGTGGTCAGATAACCATCATTCACCCCATTGGGGTCAAAGCGATGCGCTTCGCGGGCGGTAACTTCAATGCCGCAGGCGGCCAAACCGGAAAGCTTGTCTGGATTATTGGTCAGCAGCCGCACCCGCGGAATACCGATTTCACGCAGCATGGTCGCGGCGATCAGGAAGTTGCGTTCATCAGCGCCATAGCCAAGCGCCCGATTGGCATCGAGCGTATCCAGCCCCCGATCCTGCAGCGTATAGGCGCGCAATTTATTCACCAGACCAATGCCGCGGCCTTCCTGCGCCAGATAGAGCAAAATGCCGCCTTCCGGATCCGCTGCCATGCGTTGGATGGCGCCGCGCAATTGCGGCCCGCAATCGCACCGCAAGGAACCGAGCAGATCGCCGGTGAAACATTCCGAATGGGCCCGCACAAGGGGGGCTCCACCAGCGGCCACGGTTGCCTCAGGCGTGCCGATCAGAATGGCCAAATGTTCGATCCCGCCATCCACCGCGCGAAAGGCAATGATGCGCGCTTCGGGTGCATCTTCCAAAGGAACGCGCGCTTCCGCGACACGTGTCAGGCTGCTTGCGGCGCTATCGGGATATTCAAGAATATCCGCCGCCGGGACGGATAACAGGGAAGATCTTTCACCGGCGGGAAGGCTGGTGGGCGCGGCCACCAAGGCGGGCAGCAGGCGCCCCAGCTTTGCCAGGGCAAGGGCCGCCGGTGCGAGCGCTGGCGCTGAAACGCGTTCCGGATGTTCGGGCAGCAGCGTCTCAGCCGTCGGGTCGGCCAAGCCGCGCAGTGTGGTCGCTGACAACGACGCCGACGGCAGGCGAAGTGCCACGGCGGCCTCATCCTCATGCGCGGTCGCTTGCGGGACGGGGCGCTGCAACAAGGCGGCCGCCCGTGTCGGGGCCAGCAGCAATACGGGCGGCGCCAAACCCGCTGAGGTGATCTCAGCCAAGCCGCGTCCGCTCAGTGTTTCCGCCGCACCAACCAGCAGGGCGGTATCACCACTGGTGATGACCACGGGCGTGCCACGGCGCAATTCGGAAATGGCGCGATGCACCCGCCGCATGGGCAGGATACGCGGATCGGCCATGGCTTCTTGGGCTGAGACGGACAAACGGGCACCTGCCAAATGCATTGGATGGATTTCCATTACGCTGTAATTCATTCGCCGTGAATGTGGCATCGCCACGGCGTTTTACGACCCCCCATCAATCTGCCCTCACCGCCCCATTATTTCATGATCCTCATCAAACCCCCGTGATAAACGGGTTGCGGTCCCGGGGGGGCGGGTGGCATGTTGGCCGTGGGGCAAAACAAGGTTTCCGGCATTTCGGAGCTGCAAAGAAACGCGAGGCTGACAGACTATGAACACCCCACATCCGGTTTTGATCGTTGACGATAATGACGCGCTGCGCAGCAGCCTGGCGGAACAATTGGCATTTGAAGGCGAATTCGTTGCCACCGGCGCCGCCAGCCTGGCCGATGCCGAAACCTTGCTGAGAAATGATGGTGCTCGTTTCGATGCCGTATTGCTTGATTTGGGCATGCCGGACGGGCATGGGCGCGATTTTTGCGTGAAATTGCGCCGTCTTGGGCTGCGCATGCCGATTGTCATGCTGACCGGTTCAGATGCGGAACAGGAAGTGGTGCGCTGCCTGGATGCCGGCGCCAATGATTACGTTGCCAAGCCCTTCCGCATTCAGGAATTGCTCGCCCGCCTCAGGGCGCAGATCCGTATTTTTGAAGGCAGTGAGGACGCGGTTTTCACAATCGGTCCTTATGATTTCCGTCCTTCGGCAAAGCTGCTGCAGGAACCGAAGCGTGGTCGGAAAATTCGCCTGACGGAGAAGGAAACCGCGATCCTGAAGTTTCTCTACCGTGCCGGTGGGCGGCCTGTACCGCGTCAGATGCTGCTGACCAAGGTCTGGGGCTATAACAGCAATGTCACCACCCACACGCTTGAGACGCATATCTATCGTCTGCGTCAGAAGATTGAACCGAACCCGACCGAAGCCAGCATTCTGCTGACCGAAGGCGGGGGGTATCGGATCACCTCGGGCGAAGCCTTGGGTGAGGACGCGGATGAACGTCCCTGGGCCTTGGATGGCGGCGCAGCCCTGATGCAGGCCGGGTCTCGGTCCTGACCGGGCCGGGCTTACCGCCTTAGTGTTTCCAGGTGATTTCCGCCGGGGCAGGCTCGGTCGGGTTCACCCGCAGCCACTGGCCATTCATCACGCTTTTGCCGGTGAAGGCCAGGATGAAGCCCCAATGGGATACCACCAGCGTGTGGGACCAATCGGCCAAAGCCGCCATTTCGGACCGAAAAAGATGAGCGCGGTCGATCACCTGTTCGGCCGGCTCTTCCACTGGGGGCCACCACACCTCCTCGATATGGTCCAGCACAACCCCGGGAAAATCCATCCTGAGCGCGGTGACGGGGCGGCCGATATCGCAGGTGAAGGCGTATCTTTCGCGCACCGTGGGGGTCACTGTCAGGCCCAGCCCCAATTTGCGCGCGACCGGTAAGGCCGTTTGCAGGGCGCGCGTATAGGGCGAAACGATAATCCGCCGAATGCCCTCATGCGCCAGGGCTTCGGCAGCCTCTTCCGCCTGCTGCTGACCGAGTGGGGTCAGTTTTGGGTCTATAATCCCCGGATCCTTGCGGGTTTGGGTGAAAAGCAGGTTGAATTCGCTTTGCCCATGCCGAAGCAGAATCATGATACGGCCCCCCGATCCCGTAAAAGAAATCAGGGCCTAGCCGGGCTATCGGTATCCCGCAACCTTGCCTGGCGTTGCGGCGCGCCGATCGGCACCCTAATTATAGCGGATAAGGAGCAATAATATGACGGGTGGCTTGCCGATTGATCTGATCCTCTTTGCCATGGTTGCGGCCTTTCTGGTGCTGCGCCTGCGGAGCGTGCTGGGCCGGCGGACGGGTTTTGAACGCCAAGCCCAATCCGAAGCCCCCCAAGCGGCGCCGGCGCGTGGCCCGGCTGCCGAGGTGGATATTGGCCCCCGCCCGGCGCAGGGCGGCGCCAAGCGCTTCATCCCGGCGCCTGCGACCGCCATCGGGCAGGTGTTGCAGCAGATCCAGCAACGCGACCGCAGCTTTGAGCCCAATCGCTTTTTGGATGGGGCGGAAACCGCCTTTGGGTTGATTGTGGAAGCCTTTGCCCGTGGTGATCGCGCCACGCTGAAGCCGCTGCTGTCTGATGATGCCTATGCCGGCTTTGATCAGGCCATTTCGGCCCGTGAAGCCGCGGGTGAAACCCAGCGTACAGAACTGCGCAGTATTGAAGAAAGCGCGATTGAGGCCGCCGAATTGCGCGGTTCCGTCGCGGAAATCACCGTGCGCTTGGTGACCGATCAGGTGAATATGGTGCTGGCGCGCGATGGCTCTGTCGCCTCCGGCGCGGAAGCGGTGACCGAAATCACCGATATCTGGACCTTCCAGCGCGATCTTTCCTACCCGGATCCGACCTGGAAATTGGTGGGCAGCAGCCCCGCCTGAATGTGACCGCTTGGCGGTTGCTGGCATGAGCGCCCAGGCCGCATGAGCCAAAGCCTCGCCTATATCGAGTTTCTGCCCCGGCTGCCCTTGTGGCTCATTGGTGTGCTGGGTGTGGTGGCTTTGGCGCTGCTGGGCTGGTCCGTTCTGGTGCGGGCGCCTGGGGTGCTGTGGCGCGGCCTCGCTTTTGGCGTGCTGTTTCTGGCCTTGTGCAATCCCCGCCTGCTGCGTGAGGAACGCGAAACCCATCCGGATATCCTGCTGCTGGTCGTTGACCAGAGCGACAGCGCGCGTTTGGGGGAACGCCCGGCGCGGCTTGCTGCCGCGCGCGCAGCCTTGGAAGTCCGTGCGACAAGGCTACCCGGATTGGAACTGCGCGTTGTCGAGGTCCCCGAAGCGGGCCAGCATGGTACGGCGCTGTTTAGCGCCCTGACGACGGCGCTGGCGGATGTGCCCCGTGCCCGACTGGCTGGGGTGATCGCGCTGACGGATGGGCAGGTTCATGATGCCCCCAATAGCCTGCCCTTCGATACGCCCTTTCATGTGCTGATCCCCGGGCGGGCAGGCGAGGTGGATCGTCGCTTGCGGCTGATCTCTGCCCCGGGCTTTGGCATTGTCGGCCAGCAGGTGGAATTGCGGCTGGCGATTGATGATCTGGGCGCGCCGGCCGGGGGCACGGCCGGCTTGGTCATTCGCCGTGATGGCGGCGCGGCACAACGCCAAGACATACCGCTTGGGCAGGAACACAGCCTTTCCATCCCGGTGCTGCGCGGCGGGCCCATGGTGATCGAACTGGAAGCGGCGCCACGGCCCGGGGAAGTCAGCACGCTCAATAATCGTCAGGTGATCACCGTGAATGGTGTGCGGGATCGCTTGCGGGTCTTGCTTGTTTCGGGTGAGCCGCATGCCGGTGAACGCGCCTGGCGGCGGCTTCTGAAGGCGGATCCCAATGTTGATCTGGTGCACTTCACCATTCTGCGCCCGCCGGAAAAGGATGATCTGACGCCGCTGAATGAATTGGCGTTGATTGCCTTTCCGGTGCGCGAATTATTCCAGGTGAAGCTGCGTGAATTCGATCTGGTGGTCTTTGATCGCTTCAGCAATCGTGGCCTTTTGCCGCCGACCTATCTCCGCAATATCGCCGATTATGTGCGTGGCGGCGGCGCGTTGTTGATGAGTGTCGGCCCGGAATTCGCGGGGCCGGCTTCCTTGGCGCTTACGCCACTGGCCCAGATATTACCGGCACGGCCTTTGGGCCGGGGCGCCGGGGTGGAAGAAGCCCCATTTCGGCCGCGCATCAGCGCACTCGGCCAGCGCCACCCGGTGACCGAAGCGCTGCAAGGCACCAATACCGCCACGACGGATCCAAGCTGGGGCCAATGGTATCGGTGGCTGCGCGGGGAAGCCCGTTCAGGTACCGCGGTGATGGAATCGCCCGATGGTGCGCCCCTGATGCTGCTTGATCGTGTTGGGGAGGGCCGTGTGGCGCTGCTGCTTTCCGATCATATCTGGCTATGGGGGCGCGGCCATGATGGCGGCGGCCCCCAGCAGGAGGTATTGCGCCGCGTTGCGCATTGGCTGATGCGCGAAACCACCCTGGAAGAGGAAGACCTGTCGGCACGTATCGAAGCCGGCCGCCTTTTCGTCACCCGCCGCAGCCTGGCCGAGGCACCGCCGCCCGAACTCACCATCACGGCGCCGGATGGAACCACCACCACATTACGGTCTGGGCCTTCCCAGGGCGGGCGCAGCATGGCGGAGATGCCAGCGCCGCTCGCCGGGGTTTGGCAGGTGGCGGATGGGCAGAGAATGGCCTTTGCGGCCGCGGCCGTTGCCAATCCCTTGGAATGGGCTGATCTGCGCCTGGATGGGGAAAAGCTGCGGCCATTGGTCCAGGGGCGCGGTGCGCTACGCTGGCTGGGCGTTGAAGCCACACCTGCCGTGCCGGATTTGCGCATGGTGGCGCCGGGACGCGACGCGGCGGGGGCCGGTTGGATTGGGCTGCGGCGCAATGAAGATCATCGCGTGATCAGCCGTTCCGCCGTGCCGCTGCTACCCGCCTGGCTGGCGCTGGGCCTGGTCTTGGCCACGGTTATTCTGGCTTGGCGCCAGGAAGGGCGCTGAAGGGCAGGCGCTGCCCTTCAGCGGTCTTGGGTCAGCGCGCTGAAGCAAGCCGCATGGCGGAAGGCGCGGGCAATTCAATCTCGATCTCGAGCGTGGACATATCCCCGCCGCGATCCAGGTTCACATTCACCTTGCTCGGGTCAATCGCGACATAGCGCGCGACCACCGCGACCAATTCCTGTTGCAGCTTCGGCAGGAAATCCTCCCGATTGCGGCCGATACGCTCATGCGCAAGGACGATTTGCAGCCTTTCCTTGGCGGCAACGGCGCTATCATCCTTGCGCCGGCCACGGAATAAATCGAGCCAGGACATTACGCGGCCCTCCCACCAAACAAGCGCCGGAACAGGCCCTTGCGTTCCGCTTCCAGGAAGCGATGCGGCACATCCTCACCCAGGAAGCGGGAAACCGCATCCGCATAGGCTTGGCCGGCATTGCTTTCATTATCCATGATAACCGGCGTGCCGGTATTGGACGCGCGCAGCACGCTTTCGCTTTCGGGGATTACGCCGAGCAGCGGAATGGCCAGGATTTCGCGAATATCATCCAGCTTCAGCATTTCGCCCTTTTCCACGCGGTTCGGGTCAAAACGCGTCACCAGCAGATGTTCCTTCACCGGTTCGCGCTTTTCCTCGGCGCGCTTCGATTTGGATTGCAGCACGCCCAGGATGCGATCCGAATCCCGCACAGATGACACTTCCGGGTTCGTCACCACAATCGCCTGATCGGCAAAATACAGCGCCAGCAGTGCGCCCTTCTCAATACCGGCGGGGCTGTCGCACAGGATGTAATCGAATTCCTTGGACAATTCCTCGATGATTTTTGCGACCCCTTCCTTGGTCAGCGTATCCTTATCCTTGGTCTGGGAGGCCGGCAGGATGGAAAGGGTTTCAACACGCTTGTCGCGGATCAGCGCCTGGCTCAGCCGCGCTTCACCCTGAATGACATTGATGATGTCGAAGACCACGCGCCTTTCGACGCCCATGATCAGATCAAGATTGCGCAAGCCGACATCAAAATCGATCACCACCGTCTTCTTGCCGCGCTGGGCAAGGCCGGTTGCGAAGGCGGCGCTTGATGTCGTCTTGCCGACGCCGCCCTTGCCGGATGTCACCACAATAACCTGAGCCATAGCCAATGCCTCCCTGAAACTCTGGCATCTCCGCTTCGCCTCCGCGCAACGGACATGCCTTAAACCGATGTTTGGGCGCATTTCCCAAAGCGCCGAGTGTCTCCACTTGGCTTGGAAATGCGCCCGCCGCGATCAGGCGATCGGGTCGAAGCGCATGCGCTCACCCACCAGACGCACCTGCATCGCCTTGCCGATTTGTGCCGCCGGAAAGCCTTCCCGCACGGCGTAGAAGCCGGCGATGGAAACCAGTTCCGGGTCGAAATTCAGCGCGAATACCCGCGCTTCCATATTGTCGGCGCCACCCGCAATGGCGCGGCCGCGCAGCGCGCCATAGACATGAATATTGCCATCCGCGATCAATTCAGCCCCGGCATTGACGGTGGAGGTCACGATCAGATCCGCCCCTTCCGCCCAAATGCGTTGTCCGGCGCGCACGGGTTGGTCCACCACCATGGTCTTGCGCGCTGCCGAAGGCTTCACGCTGGGCGGCGCCACCGGGGGCGGGCTTGCGGCTTCGCCAGACGCTGATGGGGGAGGGGACGTATCCTCCGCATTTTCCTTGCCGCCACTGCTGCGCACCGGGGGAAGGCCGTAAGACATCGCCGCATTGCGCATTTCCACCGTGCCGCCGGTGGTGCCGATCGGCATGATTTCGAGGTCCCGCAACCCCTGGATCAGCCCGGGGAAATCCACCTCATTCGGTGGGACCTGCAAATCCGAAAGGCCAAGAACAATGGGGGCGAAGCGCAGGAAACCCGGGGCCCGGCGGAACTGATCCCCGATCGCGGGCACAACCGCTTCTGGCCGATGATCAAGCAGGCGGAGCACAAGCAAGTTGAAATTTGCCCCGCGCAGGCGGAAGGGCTCAATTCTGGTGGCCTGATCTGGCTTGGGCGCGGCGGCGGACATGAAACTCCTGGGACGAAAATCGATCTGCTTCCAAATTATCCACAGCTTCTGGTGGGTCATCCGGAAACAAGGCACAAGATATAGCGTTTCCACGCCTTGTAGCGAAGGGCATCCGTAACGGACCCAATGTGCGCAAGGCTTTAGCGGGTGTTCTTGCCCTGCCTTCGCAAGCGCGACTCGGGCCGCTGCCGGGCAGGGCTGACCTCGGCGCAAAGCTCGGGCAAACTGGGGGCATTACAGGAGCAAAAGCCGTGCAACCCATCCGTCTTGCCGAACCTTTTCGTGCCGTCTTCTACGCCCCCTTTTATGTCGCGGAACTGCGCGGCTTTTACGCCAAACACGGCGTTGAAGTGACCCGCGCCACGGCTGGCGACCCGAACCGCGCAGCCGAAACCCTGCTGGCGGATCAGGCCGATGTCGCCTGGTCTGGCCCCATGCGCGTGATCATGATGCGCGCCACGGATCCCAACTGCCCCTTGCGGTCCTTTTGCGCGGTGGTGATGCGCGATCCCTTCCTGTTGCTGGGGCGCGGACCCAACCCCGGCTTCAGCCTGAAGGATTTGCCCAAGCTCCGCTTCGGTAGCGTGAAGGAAGTGCCAACCCCCTGGTGGTGCCTGCAGGATGATCTGCGCCAGGCGGGGGTGGACCCGGACGCCCTGGCCCGCGTGACGGACAAGACCATGGCGGAAAACGCCGATGCGGTGGCTGAAGGGCGGCTAGATATCGCGCAAATGTTCGAACCCTTCGCAACGCGCTTGGAAGCTAAGGGCGGCGCGGTGTGGCACCGCGCTTCTGATCGGGGGCCAAGCGCCTATACGGCGCTCTATGCCACCGAGGCGAATATCCAGCGCTTCAGTGCGGAATTTGCGGCAATGACGCGTGCCTTGGCCGATGCGCTTGCGTTTGTCTATGCCGCGCCGGCGGCGGAAATTGCCGCGACTGTCGCGCCGCTTTTCCCCGATGTGACTGTGCCGGAATTGACCCATGGCTTGGCGCGTTATCAGGCCGCTCGGCTTTGGCCGGAAACGCCGCATTTCCCGGAAGCCGCCTTTACGCAATTGCGCGGCGCGATGAAAAGCGCGGGCGTCATTGCGCGTGAGCCGAGCTTCGCCGAATGCGTGGATGATGCGATTGTGACACGCGCGCTGGGCAAATAGGCAACGCGCATGAGCAAGCAACGCGGCCGGCGCGCCGATTACGCCATGTTCATCCCGATAGCGACACGCTGGATGGATAATGACGTCTATGGCCATATCAACAACGTTATCTATTATTCCTGGATAGATAGCGCGGTGGCGCGTTTTCTGACCGCCTCGGGATTTTTGCATATCCCGACAGCGCCGGTGATTGGCCTCGTGGTTGAAACCCAGTGCCGTTACTTCGCGCCCATCGCTTTCCCCGATGACATTACCTGCGGGCTGCGCTGCGCCCGCGCGGGCAATACATCTGTCCGTTATGAGGTCGGCATTTTCCGCAATGATGAGGATGAGGCGAGTGCCGAAGGTTACCTCATTCATGTCTATGTGGATCGCGCCACACAGAAAACGCCAACACCCTTGCCGGAAAATCTGCGCACTGCATTGCAGCGCATCACCCTGAACGCGTCCTGAGACGCCCCATTTTCAAGGAAGATTTCATGTCTGTTGCTCCGCTCAAGCGTCTTGCCATTCTTGATGATTACCAGGGCGTTGCCCTCGCCATGGGCCCTTGGGAAAAGCTGCCCAAGGGTCTGGAGATCACCGTCTTTCGCGATACCATCACCGATCATGCGGCGCTGGTTGAACGGCTGAAGCCTTTCGATGCCATTCTGGCCATGCGTGAAAGAACACCCTTTCCACGCAAGCTGATCGAAGCGCTGCCCAATCTCAGGCTGATCATCACAACGGGCGGGCGCAATCGCTCCATCGATGCGGCGGCCTGCGCCGAAAGGGGCGTGGTGTTCTGCGGCACAGGCACCGCGGGCGATCCCACCGCTGATCTGACCTGGGGCTTGATCCTGTCCTTGGTGCGCGACATTCCGCGCCAGCAGGAAGCGCTGCGGGCGGGGCGGTGGCAGACCCATATCGGCATGGGCCTGGAAGGCAAAACGCTTGGCGTCATCGGCCTTGGGAAGCTTGGCGGACGCGTGGCGACCATTGGCCAGGCTTTCGGCATGAAGGTGCTCGCCTGGTCCACCAACCTGACCGATGAACGCGCCGCCGAGATTGGCGCCACCCGCGTGGATAAGGCGACCCTTTTGCGGGAAGCGGATATCGTGACGCTGCATCTGGTGCTGTCGGATCGCTCGCGGAACACGATCGCAGCGCCTGATCTGGCCCTGATGAAGCCGAGTGCCTTCATCGTGAATACCAGTCGCGGCCCCTTGATTGATCAGGAAGCGCTGATTGCCGCGTTGAAGGCAGGGCGGATTGCTGGGGCGGGGCTTGATGTCTTTGATATTGAACCTTTGCCCGCCAATCACCCGATCCTTGGCGCGCCGAATACCGTGCTGACGCCGCATCTCGGCTATGTCTCGGAACAGAATTACAAGACCTATTACGAAGTTGCGGTTGCAGCGATAAATGGCTTCATGGCTGGGGCGCCGATTGGTGTGATCAAACCATGACGAGCCCGTTCCGTCTGGCCGAAGGCTGGGCCGATTGGCCGCAAGCCGCGCGTGACGCGGCTTATGACAATCTGGCCGGCGTGCCCGATAGCGCGGCGCAGGTTGCGCATCGCAACGCCCTGTCGGTCACGTTTCGGGCGGCCCATGCCGGGCATCTTGATCTGCCCTTTGGCCCTGGTGAACGGGAGTGCTGGGATCTTTATCCCGCAGCACGCGCTGATGCGCCCTGCCTTGTCTTCATTCATGGCGGCTATTGGCAGCGCAATCGGCGCGAGGATTTCGCCATCATGGCCGAAGGTGCCTTGGCTGCAGGATGGTCGGTGGCGATTTGCGGCTATACGCTGGCCCCCGAAGCATCCATGTCCCGCATCGTCGCTGAAATCCATCGCGCGCTGGATTGGCTTGCGGCGCATGGGCCGGCGCATGGCGTGGCGGGCAAGGTTATCGCTTCCGGCTGGTCGGCGGGCGGGCATTTGGCGGCCTTGGCGGCAGAACACCCCTTGGTGGTGGGCGCGCTTGCCATGTCCGGCATTTATGAATTGGCGCCCATCGCTGATACCAATCTGAATGACAAGCTGCGCCTGACGCCCGAGGAAATTGCCGCGCATTCACCCATTCGCCGGCCGGTGGTGCAAAAGCCCATCGCCATTGCCTATGGCGGGTGCGAATTGCCGGAACTGCGCCGGCAAAGCCGTGTGTTTCATCGCCACCGGGCAGAGGCGCAGGCACCTGGCGCGCTGATCCCGGTGCCAGAGGCGGATCATTTCAGGATGCTGGAAGCACTTTGGCGGCGCGATGGGCTGCTGCTGCGCGCCGCGGCGGAGGTTTTGGCGGCGGCAGGATAACCATCCGCTGGTGCAAACAAAAACGGCGCGGGAATGTCCCGCGCCGTTTTGCGTTTTAGCGTTTAGGCCAGTCTTAGGCCGACTTCGCCATGATCTCATCCGCGATATTGCGCGGCACCGGATCATAGTGGTGGAACTGCATGGAGAAGGAAGCGCGCCCCTTCGTCATGCCGCGCAGGTTGGAGATGTAGCCGAACATTTCCTTCAGCGGCACATGCGCGCGCACGATAACGCTGGTGCCGGCCATATCCTGGCTTTGGATCACGCCGCGGCGGCGGTTCAAATCGCCCACCACATCGCCCACGTGATCAGATGGCGTGGTCACTTCCACATCCATGATCGGTTCCAGGATCACCGGGCCGGCCTTCTTCATGCCTTCGCGGAAGCAGGCCTTGGCGGCGATTTCGAAGGCCAGCGCGCTGGAGTCAACGTCGTGGTACTTGCCGTCCACCAGGCTGTACTTGAAGTCGACAGTGGGGAAGCCAGCGAGCACGCCGGTATCGGCCTGCACCTTGATGCCCTTTTCGACCGCCGGGATGTATTCCTTCGGCACCGCACCGCCCACAACGCCATTGTGGAATTCGATGCCTTCGTTCCGTTCCTTCGGCTCAAACACGATCTTCACTTCGGCGTATTGGCCCGAACCGCCCGACTGCTTCTTGTGGGTATAGGTTTCGGTATGCGCGCGGGTGATGGTTTCGCGGTAAGCCACCTGCGGCGCGCCGATATTCGCATCCACACCATATTCGCGCTTCAGGCGGTCAATGATGATTTCCAGATGCAATTCGCCCATGCCGGAAAGGATGGTCTGGCCGCTTTCCTGATCGGTACGCAGACGCAAGGATGGGTCTTCACCCGCCAGCTTCTGCAGGCCAAGGGTCATCTTTTCGACGCCTTCCTTGGTCTTAGGTTCGACTGAGATGTCGATGACCGGCACCGGGAAGGCCATGCGTTCCAGCACCACGGCATCTTCCTGCGCGGCCAGCGTGTCACCCGTGCCGGTATCCTTCAGGCCCACGAAAGCCGCGATGTCACCCGCGAAGACTTCCTTGATTTCTTCGCGCTTGTCGGCATGCATCTGGAACATGCGGCCAACGCGTTCCTTGTGGCCCTTGGTGGTGTTCAGCACCTGGTCGCCCGAACGCAGCACGCCGCGATAGACGCGCACGAAGGTCAGGTTGCCGTATTTGTCGTTGATGATCTTGAAGGCGAGGCCCGCGAAAGGCGCGCTTTCGTCAGCCGGGATCACGCGGCGATCAGCCGTTTCATCCTGGCCTTCTTCCGGCGCCACCTTGATGCCTTCGATATCCACCGGGGAGGGCAGGTAATCGATCACGGCATCCAGCAGCGGCTGCACGCCCTTGTTCTTGAAGGATGAACCGCAGACCACCGGGCGGAATTCGCCGGTAATCGTGCCCTTCTTGATGCACTTCTTCAGGGTTTCGACCGAAACATCGCCCTTGTCGAAATATTCTTCCATGGCTGATTCATCGATACCAACAACGGTATCAAGCAGCTTCTGGCGATATTCGGCGGCCTTGTCGGCCAAATCGGCGGGGATCGGCGCTTCGTGATACTTCGCACCCAGATCGTCGCCTTCCCAGATCAGCGCCTTCATTTCGACCAGATCGACCACGCCCTTCAGCGTATCTTCGATGCCGATCGGCAATTGCAGCGTAACCCAGTTGATGCCGAGCTTTTCCGTCAGCGTATCGGCAGCGCGGAAGAAATCGGCGCCGGTGCGGTCAAGCTTGTTGATGTAGATGATGCGCGGCACGTTGTAGCGGTCAGCCAGACGCCAATTGGTCTCGGACTGCGGCTGCACGCCGGCCACACCTTCAATGACGAACACTGCGCCATCCAGCACGCGCAGCGACCGGTTCACTTCAATGTTGAAGTCGATATGGCCTGGCGTGTCGATAACGTTGATGCGGTGGCCCTTCCACTCGGCGGTCACGGCGGCGGAGGTGATGGTGATGCCGCGCTCACGCTCCTGCTCCATGTAATCGGTGGTGGTGCTGCCATCATGCACTTCACCGATCTTGTGGGACTTGCCGGTGTAGTACAGGATGCGTTCCGTCGTGGTGGTCTTGCCCGCGTCAATATGCGCGGTGATGCCGATATTGCGGATATGGGTAAGCGGGGTACGCGCCACGGTGGGCCTCCATAAGCAAAAGCCGGACGCCCGTCCCGGCTTTCGCCGGACGCCGCCCGCCATAAGGGTTCAGGGTTTAGTCTCTGGTGGGCGCTATCTGCGATGTTCGGGCGCGGTTTGCAAGCGCCATGGTGCCTGGACAGCCACCTTTATCACCATTGCCCCCGCTTTGTGGCTCTCATGCCGCGCTTGGGGCGCCAAAAGGCCGTGCGGTTGCCGCCTGCCCCATGGCACCCATCCGCACTGGCGGTGACTGGCTCCCGCCGGCGACTCCGCTGCCTGATCCCGTGCCTGAGGGGGTGGGACCCCCAGTCCTCCCTGGCGTGCCTGACCCTGCTTTCAGTCCAGCCTGATACCCTCAGCTGCGATCAGGGCCTGCATCTCGGCCCGCTCGCGGGCCAGGAAACGGGCAAAGGCCTCTGGCCCGGCGGCATCAGGCGTCAGCCCCAAAGCTTCCAGCCGCGGCGCCAGGGCCGGCTGTTCCACCGCATCTTGCGCAGCCTTGGCCAGGCGGGCCAGCAGCGGCGCCGGGGTGGCGGCGGGTGCAAAAAGCCCCAACCAATCCCCCATGGCAAAACCGGGAAAGCCCTGTTCGGCAATGCTCGGCAGGTCCGGATAGGCTTTGTGCCGCCCTGGTGTTGAAAGCCCGAGCGCCGTCACGCGCCCATCGCGGAGCAAAGGCGCCGCCAGCGCCAGAGACGTGAAACCGAAGGGCACATCACCACGGAGCAGCCCCGCCATTTGGTCCGCCCCGCCGCGATAGGGGATGTGTTCACCCTTAAGCCCCGCCCGGCGCAGCAGGCTCGCCGCCGCCAGATGGGTGCGGGCGCCCACGCCAACGCTGCCGTAACGCGCTTCCTCGGGCCTTGCGCGCAACCGCGCGATCAGGCCGGGCAGATCCGTCACACCATATTCCACCCGGCTGATCAGCATGAGCGGTAGGGTCGCGAGCAGCGTCACCGGTGCCAAATCGCGCACATAATCAAAGGCAAGCCCGCGCATCAGGAAGGGATTGACCGATTGCCCCCCGGAATCGAGCAGGATGGTGCCCCCATCCGGCGCGGCCTGGGCGACGAAGCCTGCCCCGATCGCGCCTGAGGCACCGCTGCGATTTTCGGGGCTTACCGTCATCCCCAGGCCTTCCCCAAGACGGGGCGCGATGAGGCGGCCGAGGATATCGGTGCTGCCGCCCGGCGGATAGGCGATGATCAGACGGAGCAATCGATCAAGGCCCTGCGCCAAGACTGGCTTCGCCAAAGGCACCGCGAGCAGGGCGCGCCGGGGGATGGACATGGGCGTTCGGTCTTCAAGACCCGCGATAGGTTGAATAGCTCCAGGGCGAACACAGCAGCGGCACATGGTAATGCCCCTGATCAGCCGAAACGCCGACCGCGAGGGTCACGACATCCAGGAAAGGCAGTTCCGCCCCCTGGCCGCGGGCGCGGAAATAATCGGCCACCGCAAAGCGCAATTCATAGCGGCCGGGGATGAAATCCGCCTGGGTCATCAATGGGGTATCGGTGCGGCCATCGGCATTGGTGCGCCGCGTGGTCACCAAAACCGGCGCGGGGTCCATGCGCCAAAGCTCCACCACCATGCCCTCGGCTGGGATACCCTCGGCCGTGTTCAGCACATGCGTTGAAAGGGAACCGGGTCCACTGCGGGCCATGGGGTGTTCCTTCAATCCAAGGGTGCGCCGGCGGCGACCCAGGCGATCAGCTTGGCGCGTTCCTCGGCGGTGATTTCGGTCATATTGCCGGGGGGCATGGCTTCAGTCTGCACCTGCTGGCGTATGGAAGCCGCCCAACGGCGGATCTGTGCTGGGGTTTCCAACATGACACCTTTGGGGGCGGCGGCGATGCCTTCCATGCTCGGGCGTGCCGCATGGCAGGCCACGCAGCGCGCGGCGACAATGGCTGGCACTTCGGTGAAGGGCGGCACCTCGGCACTTGCATAGTCCCGCTTGCCCGATTGCACGATGAAAAACGCCGCGACCATGGCCGCCACCGCCCCGGCAGGCAGCCAAAGCGCATTCTGCCCCTTTTGGCGCAGCACGAAATATTGCCGCACCAGGGCACCAGCCAGGCCAATCACCAGCAGGATCAGCCAATTCAGCGGGTGCTGCCAGGTCATGGGGTAATGCGGTGAGATCATGATGAAAATCACGGGCAGCGTCAGATAGGTGTTATGCACACTCCGCTGCTTGCCCCAGCGGCCATATTTCGGATCGGGCGTGGCGCCGGCACTCATGGCCGCGACCATTTTGCGCTGGCCTGGGATGATCACCATGGCGACATTGGCGACCATGATGGTGCCGGTCATGGCCCCCACCTGCAAAAACGCCCCGCGGCCCGAGAAGACCTGGCAGGAGACATAGGCCACCACCGCGAGCGCCACGGCGCCGATCACGCCCAAAAGCGCCTCATTTTCTCCAAGCTTGGATCGGCAGACCAGATCATAGGCGACCCAGCCGCCCACCAGCATGGCGGCGCTGATGCCAATCGCCTGCCAGGGGGTCAGGGGCATCACGGCGGGGTCGATCAAATAGCTGGACGCCTGGCCCCAATAGATCAGCACGAAAAGCGAAAAGCCGCTGATCCAGGTCCAATAGGCTTCCCATTTGAACCAATGGAGCTTTTCCGGCAGCTTTTCCGGTGCCAGTAAATATTTGCGTTTGTAATAGAACCCGCCGCCATGCACCGCCCATTGCTCACCGCGCACCAGCGGATTGTTGTCGGCCGGCGGGTCGAGCTGATTATCCAAGGAAATGAAATAGAAGGATGCCCCGATCCAGGCGATGCCCGTGATCAGGTGCAGCCAGCGTATGGCCAGATTGACCCATTCCGAGAGGGAGGCGAGGTCCATGCGTGAATCCAAGCAAAAAGGCGGAAATGACCCCCACCATGCGTTGCCGGCCCGCTTTGGGGCAAGGGATAAGCCTTGGGACGCTCGATTTCCCCTTGAAACCCGGGCGAATGAGGCGCAGGAACCCGCCCCCATGAGCCCCACCCGCCTCTCCCTCCCCAAGGACAAGATCAAGATCCTGTTGCTTGAGGGCATTTCCGATAGCGCTGTCGAGCTTTTGGCCGATGCCGGTTATCGTTCCGTCAAACGCGAAAGCAAGGCGCTGGATGGCCCGGTGCTGGCGCGCGCGCTGAAGGGGGTGCATGTGCTTGGCATCCGTTCGCGCACCCAGGTGACGGAAGAAGTGCTTGCGGCGGCGGATCGGTTGATCACCATTGGCTGCTTTTGCATCGGCACCAATCAGGTGGCGCTGGAAGCGGCGGCGGCGCGCGGCATTCCCGTATTCAATGCGCCGTTTTCCAATACGCGATCGGTCGCGGAACTGACGCTTGGCGAAATCATCATGATGATGCGCGGCGTGTTTCCGAAATCCAACGCCGCGCATCGTGGGGAATGGGACAAGTCGGCAGCGAATAGCTGGGAAGTGCGCGGCAAGACGCTTGGCATTATCGGCTATGGCAATATCGGCGCGCAGCTTTCGGTGCTCGCGGAAGCCTTCGGCATGCGCGTGATCTATTACGATCACACCACCAAGCTGCCGCATGGCAATGCGCAGCCCATGCCAAGCCTGCATGCGCTGCTTGCTGAATCTGACGCGGTGACGGTGCATGTGCCCGAAACCGCCGAGACCATGGGCATGATCGGTGCGGCTGAGATTCGCGCCATGAAACCTGGGGCGGTTTTCGTGAATAATGCACGCGGCACCGTGGTGGATCTGGAAGCGCTCGCCGCCGCGATGAAGGATGGGCATGTGCTGGGCGCGGCGGTGGATGTCTTCCCGGTGGAGCCATCGCGCAATGGGGAAGCATTCGTTTCCCCCTTGCAGGGTCTGCCGAATGCGATCCTGACACCGCATATCGGCGGCAGCACCGGGGAAGCGCAATCGCGCATTGGCCAGGAAGTGGCGCGGAAGCTGATTGATTTTTCGGACACGGCGGCAACCTTTGGCGCGGTGAATTTCCCGCAGGTGCAATTGCCCGCACGGCCTTCGGGTGCGCGTTGGACCCATGCGCATCGGGACACGCCTGGCATGCTTTCGCGCATCAATGAAATCTTCGGCCGGCGCAGCTTGAACATCTCGGCGCAGTACCTCCAGACTGCTGGCAATATTGGCTATCTGGTGATTGATAGTACCGAGGCACGTAAGGAGGCAGAGGAGATTCTGGCCGAGCTTCGTGAATTGCCGGGGACGATCCGCGCGCGGTTGATTTACGAGCGCCATTGACCCGTCCTGCGACATGGCGCCGCTTTCTGGCGCCCTTGGCGGTGGTGATCCTGCTTGCTCTGGCCTGGGCCACGGGGATGCAGCGCTATCTGACGCTGGAAATGCTGGCAGCGCAGCGAGAGGCTCTGGCCGCTTTGGTGGCGGCGCGGCCGCTGCTGGCGGCGCTGCTCTACGTGGTTGCCTATATCGCCGTGGTGGCGTTTTCCCTGCCGGGCGGCGCGGTGATGACCTTGGCGGGTGGGTTATTATTTGGCGTTTGGCTGGGCGCGTTTTTGGCGGTGCTTGGGGCGACGCTTGGGGCGGCGGCGCTGTTCCTTTTGGCGCGTTCGGCGTTGGCGCCTTTGATGGCTGGCCGGGCTGAGGGTTTGCTGGGCCCCTTGCGCGCGGGCCTGGCGCAAGATGGATTTTTTTACTTGCTGAGTTTGCGCCTGGTGCCCGTATTTCCGTTTTGGCTGTTGAATTTGGCACCGGCTTTGCTCGGCATGGGTTTCGCGTCTTATTTCGCCGCGACGTTTCTTGGCATCATGCCTGGCACTTTGGTCTTTGCGGGTATTGGTGCGGGCCTTGATGAGGTTTTCCTGTCTGGCGGCGTGCCTGACCTTGGTGTGATTTTCTCTCCTGGTGTGCTTTTGCCCTTACTGGGCCTGGCTGTGCTTTCCCTTGGTGGTGCGTGGTGGCGCCGCAGCAGATTGCGTTGATTTCGTCCTGGCGGGGTCCGGGGTAACACTGTTACCCCGGCGGGGGTCTGGGGGCAGCGCCCCCGTCTTTTTCAGGAGTTATTAAGTGCCAGACACAGACATCGCCATCATCGGTGCCGGTGCTGCCGGCCTTTCGGTTGCCGCGATATCAGCTGCGCTCGGTTTTCGGGTGACGTTGATTGAACGTGCCGAGATGGGGGGTGATTGCCTGAATACGGGTTGTGTGCCGTCCAAGGCCTTGCTCTCGGTGGCGCATCTGGCGGCGGAGGCGCGCCGCGCGCCGGGTTATGGCGTGATGGTGCCGCCGCCCGTGATTGATTGGGCCTTGGTGCAGGCTTCTGTGAAGCGCGCGATTGGCACGATTGCGCCGCATGATTCTGAGGAGCGGTTTCGCGGCCTGGGCGTGGAGGTCTTGCGTGCGGGCGCGCATTTCACCGGGCGGAATAGTCTGGATGTCGGTGGCCGACGTTTGGTGTTTCGCCGGGCGGTGGTGGCCGCCGGTTCGCGCGCTGTGGTGCCGCCGATCCCTGGCCTGCAGCAGGTGCCCTTCCTGACGCATGAAACCCTATTCGACCTGCCGCATTGCCCGGCGCATTTGCTGGTCTTGGGGGGCGGGCCGATCGGGCTGGAAATGGCCTTGGCGTTCCGGCGGCTTGGCGCGCGGGTGACGCTGGTTGAGCAGGTGCAGATTGCCGCGCGTGAGGACCAGGAAGCTGTGGCGGTGCTGCGGGCGGCGCTGGTGTCGGAAGGGGTTGAGTTACGCGAAGGTGTTGCCATTGCGGCGCTTTCCCGAGAGGGCGAGGGGCTGCGGGCGCGCCTGAGCGATGGCGCCAGTATCATGGCCAGCCATTTGCTGATCGCGGCGGGGCGCGCGCCACGGCTGGAAGGCTTGGGGCTGGCCGCCGCTGGGCTGGTTGGAACGGCACATGGCATCGCGACCGATCTTGCCTTACGGGCGAAGGGCAATCGGCGCGTTTGGGTGGCCGGTGATATTGCCGACCCGGAAGGTTTGGGGCCGCGCGCCTTTACCCATGTTGCCTCTCAACATGCTGGGATCATTGCGCGTTCCATGTTGTTTCACCTGCCGGTGCGCCTGAATTACGCCGCGCTACCGCGTGTGATCTATACCGATCCGGAACTGGCGCAGATTGGCCTGACCGAGGCTGAGGCGCGTGCGGCGCATGGCGCCATTCAGGTGCTGCGGCGCGGGCTTGATGAGAATGATCGGCTGGTGGCGGAAGACCGGGCGGCGGGGCTTATCAA